>Ga0208764_10000178_pt1 | contig 36936 bp, 50 predicted proteins | sample ETNtaG_18_FD_185762 | JGI IMG/M metagenome (GOLD analysis project Ga0208764, IMG submission 185762) | Marine microbial and viral communities from oxygen minimum zone, Eastern Pacific Ocean - ETNP201302SV91 (SPAdes) (version 2) | ecosystem: Environmental > Aquatic > Marine > Oceanic ... | reverse complement strand
CATCTAATTTGACAGTAGAAATATAATCTAAAAAGTATAATGGTTTAGCACCACAAGTAATCACATCGTTGACACACATAGCAACGAGATCAATACCTATTGTGTTCCAGGTACCTGAGACCTGAGCCATATTAATCTTTGTACCTACACCATCAGCACCAGAAACCATAACAGGTTTCTCATACCCTTCAGGTATACGATACATCCCATTGAACCCACCTATAGAAGGTGCTTTCTCTCTGAGACGTTCAACGAAAGCATCACCTGCTTCGATGTCAACCCCAGAGTCTTTATAGTTCATCTATGGATGACGCACCTTGTACATTCTGGACACTCATAGTTCTCACGATACCGATCTAACTTCCTTATTATTGTATCATACTCTCGTATGAGGAAGCTAGATCCTGCATCATTTTGAAACTTTATACACGCATCCCTAAGATAGTGGAGATCCTGTTCATTGAATTGCATCATTTAATCTCCTAAAGAGAGTAAGGTTTCTCGTCCTTCTTGCTAGGATCAACAGCAATGATCTTTAATGGTGCTTGTTCGATTCTTAAAGTTTGAACAGGTCCACCAGAACTACCTACAGGTCCACCACCATTACCATTCTGCATCTTCATAGTACCATCACCTTTCTTACTAGCTGTCTGAATTCCGAAGCTAGCTAAAACTCCTGTAAAAACTGAAGCTATGAAAGTTGGATCTATTTTTTGTTGAGGAATACCTGGGATAGCAACATAATTAAGGGTCAAGATCCCGCCCGACCACACAAGAACTCCAAGTCGTACAAATGTACTAAAGATTGCTGCTTGCTCATCCTGATCTGGTAATAAGGCAGCTTTAAGTTTACCTAAAGGACCTTTAGGTTTGTCAGATTTAACTTCTTCTTCTGGCATATCTATGTTTTAAGGCTATTAATATATAGCCTTATTCCTCAGTAGGTTGCTTCTTCTTACCGATATTATATTTGGATTCAAGTGACCATTCACTCTTATCCTTATAAGAGATAACCTTAATCTGATTTAATGGTGCCAGTTCTCCCAACAGATCATCGTGAACTATGTCAACTAGTCCCCAATCTGATAGAAGTTTTGTAATTCTGTTGCGTCGTTCAATATCATTTGATGTTAGGTTAGCGTGCTTACCATCTAACGCAAACAATTCTTTGAAATGAACTATGTAATACTTGCCCTTCTTGTGAAGGATATGACAAGACTGGAATAACTTCTTTTCCTTTCTAGAAGCTACACCTATCCTTGTAAGCGTCTCTCTGACTTTAAGGAAGTCATCAGGTTGCCTTAAGGAAACCTCAACCATCATATCCACAGACCAAGAAACCTCTTGCTCTTCACTCATCTCACTCCTCCAGTATTCAGTTTTGATTTGATCAATTCGATCTGATCTTTAGTTAGAATTCGCAAGGCATCCCGTGCTTTATCATTATTGTAACCATAATATTGTTTGATTACATCAAGGTCTTGAACCTTGTCCTTCTTTAGCCAGGGTGAGTAACGACGCTTCTTTCTGAGACTATTTAGATAAAACGAATATTGCATATCCTTACTCAAATGATGCATTCTATTCATCTCATTTGCATACAAAACTGAATCAATAAAACCATCTAAACACTTGTTAACAATGTAAGATGGATAGTTTTTCATCCAGTCACCATCACGCTCTTGGAGATCTTCCTTACTCCAGTTGATGCTATTAAGATAATCAGACAGTTTATACATTGAAAAGATCTAGTAGGGTGGCATTAGTATAATTTGTTATGAGCAATTCCTTACGTTCGGACTGGTCTAAATTATAAGAACCTGTTGATCTCATAGTATAGGTCAGATCCCACTCTGTCAAATTATAACTTTCAAATAATTTTTTTATAGCATCACTAGAATTATATGTGATCATCCACTTCTTACCAGACGTAGAACAATCTAATGCAAAGGTATCGTGTGTGAAGTTCCTATGCATTGTACCACCCTTCTCTCCATAGAGGAATGACTTGATATCATATGGTGGATCCATAAAGACAAAGGCATCCTCAGTGTCCTTAAGAATCTCAGTATAGTCTAAGTTTGTTATCTTCCAGTTCTTAATGATCTCACTGAAAGCTGGTAGTCTATTGATACCTTTCATAGAGAAGTTTGAATCAGATGCTTGTGGTGAGAACGATGAGTTCTCTCCTAGTCCTGAGAAGGAACACTTGTTAAGAACATAAAAGTATGCTGCTTGATGTATCTCATAGGTGCCATCTTTGATCCGTTCCTTACAATTATTGAATAGGACTCTTGCCGTCTCAGGTGTATTATTATTATCTTTTAAATCTTTAAGTAATTCAGTCAACTCTTCTGGATTCTCTTGTAGTTGTCTCCAAAAGTTAAACAGATAAAAATACTTATCATTGACCCACACAGGTATGTCTGGGTTTTCTTTTGTAAATTGTATTGCAACAGAACCACCACCTAAGAAAGGTTCACGATACTCCTTGATGTCTGTAGGAAACTGACCAATAAGATACTTCGCTGCTCTGGACTTACCTCCAGGATATCTTAGTGGTGTTTTCAATCTCCTGCTCTTGTTGCCGAGGTACATTATGCTAGATCCTTTAATCGTTCTGGTTCAGGTGGATGAGTCTGGTAAACCAAACTGTATCTCATAGGTGCATCCTTCAAAGGTGGACGTGCACCGTGCCAGAGTTCACTAGTAAATTTTACCATCCTTCCGAACTTAGGTACAATACTCTTAACAATTTCTCCATCTTCTAGGAAGATTGTTTCTCCTCCCATACCTGCGTGCCAATCAGGATTACAATAGATCATATACGTGATACCGTGTGGACTATGTGAATCTGTATGTGGTTTAGGACAGTCCTCATATGTGAACGCATTGTATAAGCACCTACGTACAGTTGGTCTACCAATACGCAGTAACCATTCATTTGCTATAGGTTCAAACTCACCATACTCCTTATCAAATACTCTACCAAGACTAGGTACCTTATTACCAAAAGCATCACCTAGTTTCTCCCACTTATCATAGTTCTCAAAATATTGATACAGATTCCATACATCCATATACTCAAACTGATCATCAATAACTTCAATCATCTTTCATCATCTCCTTATCAAGGTGCCATCCAGTATCAGGACCAGACATACGACCTTTAACAATATCATCCTTAACTAGTTGAACGTTAATCATATTCTGACCATATGGTCCTTGATTAATAGCACCAGTTGGAAACGCATTGAATGATATATTTGCACGTGGGAAATCAGCAAAGTGTGGTGCAGTAAAATGTACTATCCAACTTGGAAATATTACTAGGGTACCTGGTTTACATACAGGTGCTTCTACAGCATTCTCATATACCGCTGAGACTATCTCTAATTGATTATATGATCTTTGTATCACAGGATCTTGAAAGAGTGTAGGATACCCTTCTGTAAGGCAGTACGTGCCACTGTAATATGACATAGGGTGTCTGTGTGGTTGATGGCATCCACCACTGTTAGGGGGTGATACAACACCCCAAGCAAGTGACACTTCAAACTTACCCCATAGTTCAAACTGTTGATCCTTATGAACCTCATTTAAACTATCGTGTATAAAATCAAATGTATTTTTGAACTCTGGTAAGAGATGTAAGTTACCCTGTGTAGTCTGTACATTATTAGGTAAGTTAAACATCCCTCTCTCAATAGGATCTAAAGCATCAAGAGTCTCCTGTACTAACTCAGGACTACTCTCAAAAGTATAAAGTTCTACTGGGAAGATAGGATGCTTCTTCATTTTCTCCAAACAAATGCTGAGTCATATACACTCATATAATTGTCAATCTTATTATCGTGCCTAAATCTCGCCACTGCTGCTTGAATAGGTTCGCATTTATAATCGTGTCCAATAAACAATCCTCCAATCTTAACTTTAGGATACCAATCATTCAACTCTTTCAATGCCTGTTCATAACTTAACCAAGCATCCATAAAGATAAAATCAAACTCTAGGTCTTGGAACTGTTGTACAAGATCTTCAGCATTCCCTTTAATTAATTGGGAACGACGGGACTCACCAGAAAACTTTACGTGATGATGTGCCATAAACTCAAAGATCTCCATCTCTGCTGGACTAGTAGAGTTGGAAGGAGAGTCAGGTCTATTATCTTCTCTCAAATAATCTGTATAAGGTTCCCAGTTATCAATACCAATTAACAGATCAATGTTAGGACAAGCTTGTAACAGAGTACAATGACTCTGTGCACGATCTACTCCCAGTTCAAGACCTTTAAGGTTGGGACCGTGCATACCAATAAGGTGTACAACAGATCTAATATCTGTTAGTGAGTTACTAAAATCGTAGTTCATCTGTTTAATACCAAGATAAGTCTGATAACCATACCAATTATTACCACATAGTAGGTCCACATAACCCACATTCCAATCTTATTATGACGAGATCCTCTTTGATATGGGTGACAACCTGATGGTGTTTCATCCCATCCCTTCTGCATATACTCGTCAGGGTGTATCTTTCTATTAGACTGTGGTGGATTATCCCACGGTCTATCTTCACCTAAGTCGATCCATTTTTTCATTTGAATTGGCACCTCATCATTAGTTCAGTCATACAAGCAACTAAGTTAACCTCTTGATCTGCTACGAATGCGGCTTTGTATTGGTACTCACCAATAACAAGAACTGCTTCAGGAATTGTAGATGGTTCGAGGTGGGTATATAAAGAATCATAGATCTTCCTCATAATCTGAGTAGGTTCATTATCTAGGTTCTGAACAACCCATTTCTTCATATTAGTAAACTCCTTGTTCTTAAGGAAGGACATCAAATCATTTAATTTGACATCACTTATAGCAGCAAGAACACCTGTGTCTATCTTACCAATAGAACTGTACCTCTGTAACTCATTAAGAGTACGTCTAAAGTCAGGGAAATATTTTTGAACCAGTGCTACTAAAACTTTGGGATCAGATTCCACCTTCTGTTCTACGAGTATGCTCTGTATTCTCTTGAAGAAATGTGCTGCTAATAACTGCTTCTCCTTACCACTGATACTAAAATCTATAACCGAACAACGTGAGTGGAGTGGTTCGATAATCTTATTCTTGTAGTTGCACGTGAATATGAATCTACAGTTGTTATGGAACTCCTCAATAGATGCCCTAAGTAAGAGTTGTACATCGTTCGTTGTGTTATCTGCCTCATCAATGATGATGACCTTGGGACCACCCACAAGGGAAACAGTTGATGCAAAGTTTTTGGCTTGATTTCTAACTGTGTCCAGAAACCGTCCTTCATCCGAACCATTAATAACATAATAATCTGCTCCTATTTCTTCACACAATGCCTTTGCTACTGTGGTCTTACCTATACCTGGTGGACCTGACAGTAATAGATTTGGTATCTTCTTCTGCTCTACAAACTTACGTAGAACAGTCTTGAGATTATCAGGAAGAATACAATCCTCTATCTTACGAGGACGGTACTGTTCACACCATAGAAAATCAGACATAGAGAGTCTCAGGGGATTGCATAATATTAAATGAGAATATAATTCTATCCTCAGCAGCAGCGTGTGGTAACGACTGGTGCATAACTTGTGATGGGAAGAAGATTATATCACCCTCTTCACATTTTGGAATAGTCTCATCAATGAATCCAGACCAAGGGTCAGGAAATGGTGAGAAGAAACAAGTTGGTTTGTGTGCTCTACCCAACTGTGCATAGAACACTGCTGAGTAACCTATCACACCGTGAGTATGTACAGGGTGCATCTGATTAGCACCATACTTCTGACACCAAGAACTCATTACAGTGGCACCAGGATTATCATCAGCAAAGAAGTCCAGTGGACCTTGAAGGATCTCCATTAGATCCATATGATATGGTGGTTGCTCACCTTGAGCAAAGTACCTGAAGTAATCACTATAACAATGATCTAATTGACACTCAGGATCCTGCCAGTTAACAAGTGACAAGAAATCCCTCTTCACATCCTGCCACTCAGGTACGTGTGCAATTACACAGGGTAGTCTGAATAGATCTTGCTTGAGGGATATCATTGTTGGTTTCATTTTGTATCTGGTTCAAGTGCAATGTAGTACTCTACATTGTTTGCTGCTGATACAAAGTGACTCACCTTATTCTTAGCAACACTAACTGCATAATCACCTGGTAGAATCTTAAGATTCTCTACCTTAAAGCAGTAACAGAAGTCAGTACTACCATTGTGCTTACCAACTGGAACTGAATATGTATTTGATGTTTCGTTCTTCTTATCACATACCTGTAACCTAATCTCATCACCCTTGTTATACAAGCATAGGTCAGGAACCTGATAAACACTTGCTGCTCTAATAAGATCCTGTAACGTATCAGTCTTTAAACTAAATTCTACATCCACCTCTGGCATTTGGATACCCTTGTCAGGTACCTGCTGTATTACAGAAGGGTCAGAATAGTAGAACGTTCCTCTTGAGTTAGAGGTTTCGTCTGTTGTGATAAGTTTCGTCTTGTCTGAGAAATCGAAGACTGGACTCTCAAAGAGTGAGAGAGTAGATAAGAAATTACCGAGGTCATAAATGGCAATCTCTTGAGGGAAGTTTTCGCTGACAAGAGCAGAAGCAAAGATGTTCTTGTTGACAGATAATGTCCTGATGCTGTTGCCAGGATCAATAACAATCGACTTGTTGATCGTGGCAAAGTTCTTAAGGAGGTTTTGAGTCTTTTTACTGAGTTTGACAAGGGACATAATGTGGAGTGAGGGTGATCATTTATCATAATCTACTGCGAAAGCAGTAGGAGTTGCAGCATTACGTTTCTCTGCTGCTTCACGCTTATCATTGAAGTGTAGCAATAGCATACCATAATGAATGATCTTTATGATATCTTTTCGGGCATTCCCTTTTCTGTCATAGCGTGAAGCATACTTAAGGACATTACTCCTACAGAATGCTTCAGCGTCACCAACAGAATCAATGAGATCGAGGGTTTGTACATTACCTACAGAGTAGTGACCCCTGTAAGTTTGCCCGATGTAGTCTTCGATCTCTTTGAGGATCTCATCCTCGCTGTACTTCCTCATAGTTCATAACCATACTGTTCTCTTAGGACCTTCTTATAAGGTAAACCCAGATCTCTGAGTTCTCTTACAAGAACTAGTTTGTTGTGTAACGCAGTATCGCCACCCAGTTTAAGGGCGGCGATTACTGTCGATAACTCTTTGTCGTCTACTGGAAGATCCATTTGAATTAAGTGTACATCAGTTTGGTTGATCAGTCAAGTCATCCTTATTGAAGTCAGCATCGATCTTATCATATAGTTCTAAGAACGCTTGCTTAGTCTCATCATCGAAACGATTGATGGAGAACTGGATAGCATCTTCCTTTGAACCAAAGATAGAGTATGCCTTGACAATGTGTACTAAACGACGTGTTGAGATTAATTCATCGATACCTCCGTCTGCGAAGGTCTTACGAATGATCTGTGCCCAGTCAGCAAGACGTGAACAGAAGTCTGAATCAGCACATTGCTTGTTCAGAATCTTAACTTCTGTCACTGGTGTTGGATATTCTTGCTCCAAGGTGATCGCAAATCTCTCAAGGAACGCTTCATTAAGTACATTGGTACCTATGAATCGTCCATCGTCTGAACCCTTACCCTTTGTGTTTGCAGTGGCAATCACATTGAAGCCAGGTGCTGGTTTCACATACTTACCGATCTTTTTAAGGAAGACACCCTTACCTTCTAGTACAGACTGTAAGCATAGGATCTTGTTAGAAGCGAGATCAATCTCATCTAGAAGAAGGATAGCTCCCCTTTCCAGTGCTTCGATAACTGGTCCATTATGCCATACAGTGCTGCCGTCACTAAGACGGAACCCACCAATAAGGTCATCCTCGTCGGTTTCAATTGTAATGTTAACTCTAATCAACTCTCTATTTAGAGAACTAGCAGCTTGCTCTACACCAAATGTCTTACCGTTGCCTGAGAGACCCTGAATATACGTTGGGTAGAAAACCTTTGACTTGATAATCTTCTTAATAGAGTTAAAGTTTCCAAACGGAACATAAGCATCATCCCTAGCAGGAACCAAAGATGCTTTAGGATTTGTTACTTGCTTCTCAAATACTTCACGTGCTTCTTCAACAGTCAAAGACCAAGTACCTTTACCTGATGGTCTTGCTCCTAGTCTCTTGATTCTATTAACCAGACTTTGATACCTAATACCAAATCCTTGTGCTGCATCTCTTAATTCTGCGCTTGTAATTTCAGACTTACCTTTAAGGAATGCTTGTAAGTCATCGTGGGAAAGTTTTGTTGGAAAGGTCATAGTGCTTGTCTTGTATGAATCAAGTATAATATAAAAAAGGGGGTGATGTACCCCCTAGTGTTCACTTATCCAACTGTCTCAGCGAATGATGTGAGCATCTTTTTGTTGTTCGCTTTGTTCTTGAACATCTTCTTGAATGCTGAACCGATCTGTCCCTTAGTTGCATCCTCTTTAAGATCATCTAATGATGTTTCATCAGATTGTGATAATGATGGCATCACATACAACTTATCATAAGGTGAATCAGTACACTCATAGAACTTCTGCTTTCTAAACTTCCTAACTGCATCCTCATAGTAACCCTTATAGAATCCCATAAAGGAGATCAGTCTGAAATACTGCTTGACATCACGTGGTGTTACTAGTCTGAATCCTAATACACTAACTTGTGGTAATGAATCCTTAAGGTGCTGAAGGAATACATTCAACTGTTGAGTTGGATTATCTTGTCTTGAATATGTTCTTCCAGTCTTACGATCACGTAACTGGCAACGACCATTGAAAGAATTGATCCATAACTTCTCTTCACCTATTAGATCTGAATACTTAGCATACAGATGATCCCGACGACAAGCATATTGAGGTGGTGCAGACTCACCATCAGAGAGAATAGTTAGAGAGATCTTCTCAGCACCAGTCTCCTTTTGGAAAGTTGGGATCACTGACTGCATAGAAGCAACTGCTTCAATCAATGGTGTCCCAGATAGAGATAGTATTGGTGGGCATCCCATATTGTATACACGTGCATACATCTTAGGTAGATAGCTATTAGTACCAGCATTTCTCCAGAGTGATAATGCAAGACGATCCTGTTCCTTCTTACTTGCATCAGATGAGAGCATTTCTAGGAGACCAAATCCCTTATTGAAAGAGATACATCCCGCTTTCTCATCGAACTTATCTGTGGATGGCTCGTAGTAATTAGAGAAACCATAAGCACTATTGGTGAAAGCGTAGACCCTGAAAGGGATCTGAACCTTCTGACAGAACCAAGTTAGTTGAAGAACCTGCTTCACTGTATCCATTAAGCAATTGCTCATTGAACCTGACCAGTCAAGTAAGAAGATCATACCGTGGTTCTTACCATCAGGGATGACTGTTACCTTCTTAAAAAGATCCTCGTTGTATCTGTAAGTATGAAGCTTCGTTGTATCGAGAACCCCAGTGCGACTAGTAGTAGCACGAGCATACGCCGAAGCTGATTTCCTGCACTCAAATTCTTTGACAAGGTAGTTGACCTCCTTTTGTGATTGCTTAAAGAACTCTCTAAACTCTTCTTCAGATCTAAGTATATCACCCTGTTCGTAATTGTATCTATGCTGTTCGTGTTCATTTGTAGGAGTATCAAGAGTGTATCTTTCTTCAGATACTTTAAGGATCTCTTTCCAAGAGATAACTAACTTCTTAGTATCAACTTTAGGTATCTCAATATACTCAACCTCATAACCACCAGTCTCTGCATATTCCTTAACCTTCTCTGTGAATGCTTTATCAGTCAATGCTTGGAATGGATCACCTGATTCTTCTCCAGCATCTTTGAATGACTCACTAGTATCCTCTGTTACATCACTACCCTCTGCCTCAGTACCATCGTCAGTATCAGCATCAATTGGTGGAATATCTGATTCTGCATCTTGTGAATCATCACCTAGATCAGGATTTGATTGACCTTGTGGTTGTGGTAACTCAAAAGAAGTGTCACCTTCTCCTTCAGACTCTTCTTTGTCTTGCTCATACTGCTCTTTCATATAATCATAGATCTCAACAGCAAGTGCTTCAACTTCTTCGAAGGTCTCACATTGACCAACCTTCTCTACATACTCCTGCTCCTCATCAGTGAATGGGATGAAACGAAAGTTACCAACCTTATACTGTAGGTTGATCTTATCAATCAAAGAAAACTTATTAATATTATCTTGTACATCAAAGAAATCCTCTCCATCTAACTCCTTATAACCTGCGAAGAATGTCTTAGGAAGACCTTGGTATCTACGCTTCATCAACTTCTCTATACGTGCATCCTCTATAACGTTAAGGAATGACTGAGGAACCTTACCATACTCCCACTCTCTTGGAGTGTATAGAGCGTGTCCTACTTCGTGTGATACGAGCATATCATATACGTTCTCAGATGCCTTATCCCAGATGGGAAGAGTAAGTACCCTACGCTCTACATCGAACTGAGCAGTCTCGCACTTGCGATGCTCAACTATTAGATCCTCAGTAGCAAGTAGTTTTGCTAGGGTTCCTTTGACTTCTCTGTTGACGGTCATTCATTTCCTCGTGTATGTACATATAATAATACGAAACCCCTCGCTTGGAGGGGTTGAGTAGACGCTTTATCAACTGTCTGCGTCGCTCTCTAGCAGAACGCAATGCCTGTGGTTTAAGTTTTCGTTTCGGTGGCTTCCCCGAATTGTGTTGCCAGTTTGGAGTGGTCATTTTGCATTGAAGGCTACTGATACTCTAGGAGTATCTATAAGGTTCTTTTCAGTTTTATGTTCTAACCAAGATGGGAATAGTATCAAAGTCCTTGGTGTAGCAGGGAAGTGACGACCTTCCTCTGTACCCCAGAGACACATCTTAGAATAAGGATTGGGATTGATGAATACGATCCCACCCATATCAGGAACACAGTCCTGATGATAGTATACACCAGACACTGAGAAACCAGCGTGGGTGTGTGCAATTTGGAAACTGTCCTTCGGTCCCCTATTCAACCAGGACTGCGCTATCGTGACTATAGGATCAATACTCGCTAATGACTTTTCACAGAACGCTCTCAACCGTGGCAAATTATATTTCTGAAACAACTGGAGATCGTTCATCCCTGTATGTGACCCATAGAGAATTTCTTCCTTGGCACCTACACTCAGGTGAGATAGGATGTCTGGATCATCAGGAATTCCATCGATCTCCTCGTCAATAATAGGATCATCGTGAACGAACACGTGTAAGTGCGTGGGGAAAAGTTCGACCATAAAATCGATCACTTCTCCTTGGAACGATTGATCAGAGATATGAATTTGTCGTTGGCAAACGTGCCACCTAGACAAACATCAATCTCGTCACCATCCTTCCAGTTCTCAGTACCATCCTTCTTGGTATGTGCTAGTGCCTCAGTGAGGTCATCAATAATCTTTTGGGTAATTTTCATCCTTGCCAAATCATATCAGGCATTGCTTGTTGCCCTGGTCTTAATACGAACAACAGTATAGCATAGCATACAAACCAAATGATATTAAATATCCACGCTTGTCGATACAAATATTTACGTACTGCCATAGCACGAGCAACCATCTTACGATCTTGATCCCACTCTTCATTACTAATCCTTCTTATGATCTGTTCTATAATCACTGCAACAATAGTTCCTATCACTAGAGGATAGAATACAAAGTTTGCAAATGACATTATTGAAATTAAAAAAGCCATCATCGGGGTCTCGGTAAATTAGGGAATCGGTCTTGTCTTACATCATCTGGAATGGACATCATAAAACTGACTGTCCATCGTTCATCTACTTCTTCATTCATTCTTACTTCGTGATCCTGATAACCTGGCCAGAAATATAGATCACCTTCACGTGGTATCTGACAATGTGTTGTTGGCCAATAAGGTCTTATTCTCCAGAGTGACTCTACTGCGTGTGCAGGATGATAGAGAAAAAGGTCACCAGTGTTGCCAGGTGGAACCTGAAGATAGTAGGTTCCTGCAACATCAGACTCGGCGTGGTTGTGACGCATTTGGAAACCGCCCTGTGGATTGATGTTAACCCAACAGTGTGTAACCACGAGTTCAGGATCAAATAGTTCCTGCTTCTGTAACAAAAGTTCATTAAAGTCAGGATACTCCTTATGTATCTGATCATTAGTATGGATTGTACTGTATCCCGTACCATAGAATTTGTTTTCCTCACAACAGAATTCATCACGTCTCTCTAATAAAGCCTTACGTAACTTACAATGATCTTGAAACTCATTGTTGCTTGTATAGAATGGTATATCAAACATCTTCAAACACCTTAGAAAATTCATTAACCTTATCAAACTTGATAGTTCTATCAAACTTGTCTAGGAGTACATCACCCTTGTGAGAGATAATAAACATATTAGTATTGGTGGAAGTGATCTCCTTAAGGATCTTAAGCAGTTCTTCAGTCGCTGTATTATCTAGTGAACTATCAAACACTTCATCTAGTATCAAAAGATTTGTAATGATAGAGTTCTTTAACTTAGCAACGTGCCTCCAAGTAAAGAGTAGTGCTAGGTCAATCTTCTGCTTCTCACCCTCAGAGAATGATGAGTATGAGAATCTATCACGGTGACGTGACTTGATTACTTCACTGAACTCTTCATCCAAAGTGAAATTAATATATGTATCCATTGATGTCAGATACTTATTGATCCTTTGATTGATGATAGGAATGTACTTAGATATAATTCTTGCCTTAATACCACCATCCTTTAGGAGACCACCAACTAACTTAAAGTCTTGTGCTTCCTTATTGACACCTGAACAAGTAGTCTCCTTCTCATCAAACTCATCTTGTAGTTTGGTTAGTAGTTCCTGTTCCCCTTTAATGTCTGGTTGATCACCTAGAGATCTAATCTGTGTCAGAATATCTGTATTCTGCTTCATCAATTTCTGTTCTTCATTTACCAGACGACGTATTTCAAATTGAAATTCTGTTACGTTAGATGTATCAGTCCTTAGTTTCTCAATAGTTCTAAGGTTTCTACTGACCTGCTTCTCTAACTCAGATGCTGCATCATTAAGTTCTTGTTCCTTAGAGGTTAAGTTATTAATCTTAACCTTTCTAAACTTATCTTCAATATCCTGTGAGCATACAGGACAAGAAGAATTGTCTTCGAAGAATTTAATATCCTTATTTACCTTCTCACATCTAGCATCTATCTTACTCATAATACCAAATGCCTTCTGATACTCTGCTTCCTTAGCAACCAACTTAGTACTAGCATCACTAAGTTTATTAATATTATCTTGGAACTGTCCTATCTCTTCCTTGAGAGTACACATTCGTTGCTCATTCTCATCAAACCTCTGTTGTTGATGTGCAATACGTTCCTTGTTTACAGTAGTCAGTTTTGATAGTACCTTCTCCTGTGCTCTAATATTATTAGTTGCCATCTCCAACTCGTGCTTACACTCACGTAACACTGCATTGTTATCCTTCACACGCTCCTTCAGGAGCATATTCATATAAGAAAATATCTGTATGTCCAGTAGATCCTCAATAACTTCTCTCCTATGAGGAGCACTCAACTGCATAAAGGGAACAAATGTACTACTCCCTAGTATAACCACCTGTGTAAATGACTTAAAGTTTAATTTTAATATGCTTTGCTCAAGGTATTTCTGGTAGTCTCTATTAGCAGCATCCTGATCTATGAGAGTATCATTACGATACATCTCAAACACACCAGGCTTTATACCACGTACTACCTTATATTCTATCGTACCAATCTTAAATTCTATCTCTACAATAGTCTCACGCTCATTAATACTATTAACTAACTGTGACTTTGTGATTTTCCTGAATGGTTTGTTGAATAATCCAAAGCACAAGGCATCCAACATCGTTGATTTACCAGCACCGTTCGATCCAATGACTAGAGTGGATACAGTTTTAGTAAAATCGATCTCAGTGAACTGGTTGCCTGTACTTAGAAAATTCTTCCAACGAATCTTCTCAAAGGTGATCATAACGGAGGGATGACAAGATCTTCAGGATTGATGAACGTGTAGTTATAACTGTGAGCAGAACAATTGTTTATAACAATGTCCTCGTCTACTTCTGTTACCTCTAGGGGACGTTTATAATCAACTGCCTCTAGCATACCATAATAGCGTATCGCATCGTCCTTGTCAACAAATATTTGCACAACCTTATTACCAGTCTTATCATCTGTTACAGCATATACTCCACCAGTTTTTCTATCTAACAAGATGAACATTAAAGATTCAGTGCTTCTGTGTACAACGATTTTAGAATCGTAACTACACTCGTCTTATCAATAGAATCCTCTAGGTCTTGTACATATGTTTCTAAGATTGTCATTGTATCCTCTGTCTCCAGAGACTCATCAACATCATCCAAGTCTAGTGTTAGATCCTCAATGATCTTGAGGTCAGCAACATTAATATCTTGAAGTGATTTGATGTAGCGATCGAACCATACTTGATTGGTTCTCTGTTGTACAATCACTTTAACATACGATCCTTTCAACCTTTCAAAGTCAGGAAGGGTATCATAATCCTTCTGAACATCATCATAATATAACTTGTTGAAAATAGTATAAGGATTCTTATGAAATTGTAGACGTAATGTATCTGTATTTAGGATATGAAACCCACGATTTAGACCGTAATCATTCCAGTATATTTGGTTCGGGTTACCAAGATAATTAACGACACCCTTCTTAGACTTATGATGATAATGTCCTGAGCAAACTAGTTCAAATTTATCATAGACGGTAGGATCATCACCATTCTCCATAAACCTTCCAGGTATAGCCTCAAATCCTGTTAATTCTAAATGTCCTAAACATACCGTGGCATCTGACTGTTCAATTAAACTATGAGTTTTTTCACGGTTATCATCACAGATCCAAGGAAGCATCAAAATCTTCTTACCATTAATATTAATATGCCTTGGTTCATCTATAATCTCTATATTATCGTACCCACTTAGTAAGTGTTGTGGAGCATTTATCTTAAGAGTGTTCTTGTAATAGATGTCGTGGTTACCGATCAACATATACATCTTGACACCCAACTCCCTGATAGGATCAAACCACATCTCTCTAGCAGCTTCAAGACTCAAGAAGTTGATACTCTTTCTCTTGTCAAACGTATCCCCTAGACATAAGACCGTATCGATCTTGTGCTTACGAATATATGGGAGTACTATAGTAGTATAGAATTCTCTGTACTTCTCTATGAATACCTGATTGTCGTTGCGTACACCAAAATGCTGATCAGTTATCAGCAGGACTTTTTTGTTTGATGTCATACTCGATTACAATCTTCTTGGACATTCTACCAGAATGATCGGATGTTGTCCACTCATTCCATTCACCCTTTAGCAAGGATGCCATTACATTCTTATCTAGACCAGCCATCATCTCACAATTTTCAACTGACTTGCGAACTGATTCTAATCCACCTGGTTTCTTCTTTATAGTAAAGCCGTGCTTGTCTGTCTCTTCAGACTGTGACTCTACATATGCTGTATCAACCTTCTCTGATGGGTTGGTATAACCGTGCGTTGATGCACCTCTAGCATTAAATTCATCCATTAGTATCTAGAGTTCATTTCTATACGAGACTTGATACCACTCAATTCTGCTGATGCTGAAGGATCATCTGAATGGAATACCTGATCGAACCCACTCTTCTCTATGATCTTATCCTTTATATCCATCTGTCTTTTCTCTTTAGCAATCCTTCTTAGGAAAGCATAGTATACTATCTGTGTAAAATATGCGAAGGGGTTCTTCGACTTTGCTGGATCAAAATTATCTATGTACTGCACACAATTCTCTACTCCATCTGATATCATATCTTCCTTGTACATATAGTTGATGAAGTTAGGTCTATATGACAGGTGCGTTGCAATCTTTAGAAAGCAATCTCCTATGTACTCATCTATTCTAGGTTTCTTTGTCTCCCTAATTTTAGAGATAGCAACCTTATCCCGATAGTCCACAATTGCCTTTAGGAACTTTTGGTTATCGACATAGTGTTGATTTTTAGTATTCTTCCTCGCCACCATAAATGCCATATCTATAAGGGAATTTCATAACAAAATTATAGCACAAAAATAGGAAGCTTGACAAGGTGGTGGAATATGAGTAGACTCAACACTGTCAGGGTTGGTTGAATAACTCTAGCTTCTATCAGAATTAAATAGATCTTCTAACTTTTGTCTGTGCTCATCTACCTTTCCAATGAGACCCATAGCATCATCTGGTTCTATCTCTTCGGCGGGTTTGACTGGAGGACCGTTCTTCGATCCCATCTCTGCTTTGACAAAATACTTATACATTAAAATTGCTTCAGTACTTAGTGGAGCTATGGTTAGAATCCTATCTTCAGGAATGATATAGAAATCTTCAGCAGAGAACACCATCCATTTCTTGAGTCCTACTGCAACGGCGCGTCGTCCATCAGCAACAGTCTCATTAGCGTGTACCTTAGCAGGATCTTGAATGAAAGCAAGGTGACCACCTTCTTCTTCAGTCACAACGATTCTACCAATGATCTCTTCTCCGTTTAAGAGTTTGATAACTCCAAAGAATTCTTCATCAGGTCTAATGTAACTTAAGGTTTGGCTCATTCGTTGTCTCCTAAATTGATCTCAGTGATGGAATAGTTAAACTTCTCGTCTTGGTATTGACGTATCCGTTCAGTCAAATGATTCAGAGTAAAATTCCTAAAGCGACCATTGCTAATATCATCAGCGAAATCATACAGAGTAGCACGACTTTTAGAATCGTGCTTCCTTAAAGCACGTCCTATTGATTGTAGGTTACGTACTCTAGATTTAGTTGGTGATGCAAAGATAACATTATGTAAGTTCTTTATATTGATACCAGTGCTAAAGGTACCGTACGAAGCAAGTATGATTGAATCAGATGATGTCTCACATATTTGGCGTACTTCTTCACGTTCATTGGTTGGTACACCGCCGTGAATGTAAAACAATTGTTTTGTTTTGTTACCACTATTTAGCAGATCCCATAAGACATCACCGTGTTTCTCTATGTAATTGAAGAGAATAAGCGTGTTACCATTGAGGTCTCTCGCTAGTCCTGTGATAATTTTGTTCCGTTTCCTATGTCCAATTATATAATTAATCTCATCCTGATAGGTATCAAATCCAATATAATTATGCTTACATACAAGAATGTTTATCTTGAGTTCACTTAAGTACTCTGCCTTCTGTAGGTCTGCTGTCCTTACACTTCTCTCTACGGGACCAAACAATCCCTCTAATACTAGTTGGTTACATTGAAGACCATCGAGAGTACCAGTAAGACCCACACGGTGTTTAGCATTAAAGCACTTAGAAAGTATACCCGTGAGACTCTTCGCCTTGTATAAGTGTGCCTCATCACCAATCACCGCATCGAAACGTTTGAAGTATGACTTGTCCTCTTTATAGATGGACTGCCACGTACTAATTATAACTGGTGACTCTGTATACTTTTCTTTACCACCATAGATCTGATCTACTGTACCTTCACAATAGAATCCATAGGATTGAAAGTCTTTATATAATTGTTCAACTAATGATGTAGTTGGTACAATAATTAATACTTCAAGATTTCTCTTGAGATACCAACGCATCAAACAATATATTATAAGTGATTTCCCTGATCCAGTAGGGCTGAGTATGAGTCTGCGATATCGTAGAAGTGCTGAATAAACTGCTTTGAGTTGGTAATCTCTGATCTTGACAGGCAAAGCCAAAGATCTAACAAAACCAGCAATTGTCTGCGGTGATACATTTCCATCTGTTTCTCCTGGTGTTCCAAAGTTTTCGTTATCATTGATGGAGTAATCGTACCCCATCTTCTCTAACCACTCAACCAGATAATTAAACAGACCAACATACAGCTCACCAGTACCAGGTGAGTATAGTCTGATCTTCCCATCCCATCTCTTGTACCTACGTTGTCTCTGAAGAAACTGTGCTTCAGGAACTTCGAAAGTAAAATATTCGGATAACTCGTGATGGATGTGTTGCTCAGTACCTATCCTAAGATAGACATCATTCTTTTTTTCAATAGAAGTCATCAGACTGGGAACTCAAACCTCTTAGCATCAATAGCGTTCTTCACTTGGAAGCCACGGTTATTGATCATCTTAAGTATGTTCTCTATATACGTGATGCACGTTTCAAAGTAACAGATCTTTAAAGACTGTACTTGTATCTCTTCGTCTGATTCTAGAAATGTATTAATATCACCCTTCAGTACTTTAAGGTCAAAGTATTTACCTGATTTATCTGGACCTTTACCATTATAGAATAACCATCTGTCACGTCTGATCCTCTTGAGTTTTTGTCTTTCATCCTCAAGGATCAATTTATATTTGTTGTAATAGATGTGATACTTCTGGTGTAGTCTAGGTACTACCAGAGATTCCTCACCTAGATTTAACTCATCAAACAGACAGTCCTTATTCCAAGACTCCTGTAGTTCATCAAGTAATGCCACCTGTGTGCTCCTCCATAATATCCATAATGTGTTCAAACGTCTTAATGTGATCTATATCACTAAGAAGTTTTGCAAGGTTTGAAACCACTAATGGTTTCTCATTAACAGAAGCATATTTCAATGCAGCACGTATGTTACCACTAGCATCATCTAGATGCTCCACAGTCTGTTTTGATAGAGTCATAATCTATTTCAGGTTAGTTTTACGAGTACCTGACAGTGATTGAATCTCGTATGATGTATAATCAAAAGATACACTCGACTGGAAATACTCTTGGTCGGTTAGTGTAGCGTCAAATTCTAAAGTACTTAAGGACGTTGGTTTCAAATCCTTGAAGTTCACATTATAAAGTGGTTGGAAGTTAGAATTTAAAATCGATAGAGTACCATCAGCATACCTGAGATCACCTAGAGACTTACCGTAATTAGTTTTAAGACTCATAGGTTGATTGTCTATGAAGTCTTGTCTCTCTTTAAAGTTATCTGGTACACCCAATGCTCTCATCCAGTTATGGAGTATAAGATAGTTCTCCATATCTTCATCAATCAAGAAGGTTAAAGCAAACTCTCCATAGGAGATACTACCTTCTAAGTTGATAGGACGATACATCGTAGGTTGCTCTACGAGGCTAACAGCCATCTCTGGCACGTTAGCGGACTGTGCAAAGTATGCCACCTTGGGAAACTTTGCCAGTGAAAAACGGAAACCACCTGGTGATAAGAAATTCCTATTTGAGATTTGACTAGTGAAAGACATTAACTATTTTGGTGAGCACCGCCTATCACTATTTAGTCACATATAGAACTCGTCTAGAATATCCAACGATCTATTGAGATACTTCTCTGCACCTATACATTCCCATTCTCCCATCTCATTTCTCTTGCATTTATCAGCTAGCTCGATCTTAAGACGTGTTAGCTTTGCAGTCATTGTAACTTTGTCTAGTCTTCCGTTCATTATACGTTACCGAATAAAGATCCTTCTGGCATTATACAGTCTACTGCATTTGGGTGATCGTGTATCCAGGATACGTCTTCTTGAGCAATTCTTCTGGCATCCCAAGAGTCTTCAGCAGTAATACAAACTTCTTGGTGGTGTCGAGACTGGTCTAAGTACCCTACAGTGTAATGGGTCATTAGCAATGTCCTAATATGAGTGCAAATATTTAGGTCCAGAGCATAAAAAAAGAGACCCCGTAGGGTCTCTTGGTGTTGAAGTAAGAATATAATATTCTTCTTACATAAGGTTGTTAACAAGAACACGTCTGTAGTAACGGTTAGCGTTAGCAGTAAGTGCGCCTTCACCCTGAGTTGTTCCCTCAGCGAATGGGTTAGCAACAAGACCGTATCTTGTCTTAAATCCAATCTTGGGCTGGAAGGTGTCCTGACCAACCGCACGAACCATCTGTAGAGGAACGTATGGGCAGTAGAAGATTCCTGCATCATATGCAGATCCACCTTTGTAACCACCAACATAGAAGTGAGAATCACTAACGTTAGCAGAGTATGGGTCAACGTAAACCTTGATACGTCCGTTCAGAGTACCAGCAAGTGTGCTGCTGTTGTCATCAGGAAGTAAGTTACTGTTGCCAGAAAGAGCAGGTGTGTAATCAAGAACGCCAGCCATTGACAATGCAGATGCAACGTCAGCAGAGCAGATCAAGATGTTACCTTTTCCACGACGAGTTTCGTGCCCGATCGCGTTCATATCTCTTTCAATCTGGAATAAGAGACCTTTGAATTTCTCAACAGACCATCTACCGTTGGAGTCAACGTCGAGGTCGAAGGTTCCAGCAGTTGCAGTGTTGTTCTGAGCACCAGGTCTTGCAACCTTGTATACAGTACGAACAACTTCACGGTTGATTTCAGCAAGTACCTCAGTTGAGAGGATGTTTGCTAGTTCAGACTCAGCGTCTAAACCGTGAACTGCCTTAAGGTCTTGAGCAAGCTCTAAACTGTACTCAGCTTTCAAAGCACGAGACTTCGCAGTCACCGTTACTTTCTCAATGCTGAAGTTCATTTCAGCGAAAGCGTTAGACCCAGTACCTAGAGTCTCAGACTCGTCTGTACGCATTCCAGTACCGTTAGTGTATGTACCACTATCGTTAAGAACACCTGGGTTGCTTCCTGCTTGTGCAGAACCTTGTGAACCGAATCCACTGGTCTTAGCTGCGTCAGTACCAGCGAACTGTGAGTCTGCTTCATTGAAGAATGACTCAGCACCAGCAGTACGGTTAGTACCATAGCGTGAGCGCATTGCGAAGATCAGACCTGTAGGACCTGTCATAGGCTGAACACCAGCAATGTCATAAGCAATTAGCTTAGGCATTGAACGGCGAATCAGGCTAATCAATACTGGGTCGAAACCAGCAGAAGGACCTGTTGCTGTAGCACTAGCACTGAAACCTGCAACGGATGAGGTTGATCCTGTGCTAACTGTTGGAGCTGCTTCTGTAAGCACTCCAGCTTCTTCTCTTAAAAACTTTTCTTGGTTTTCGAGCAGGACTGCGGTAACCGCTTTCTTGTAATTGTCTTTGATTGAATCAAGACCATCACAATCGAGAACGGGGTTCCACTTTTCCTGCAACTGTTCAGAATTGAACATTGCTTTTTTCTCCTTGGAAAATTTGGTTAATTAATCAATTTAGTCATTTAGGCTTTGAAACGCTTCAGAGCATCTACGTAACGTGACATAGACTCTGTGATTTCACTGTCCACAACTGGTTGTACGTCTTCTGCAACGGTTTCTACGTCTGCTTTAGCAGGCTTGCTGGAGAAGTACGACTCCTTCAGAGTTTCTACCTTGCTGCGGAATGACTCTTCATCTTCAAACTCAACCCCTTCAGAAAGACTTGCTAGCTTCTCCTTTTCAGTAGATGCTAATCCTTCAGAAATCTCGCTCACAATCCCATTCTTAACGAACCCTGCAACATTTGCGTTGAGGACAACGTTCTTTTCAATTTGCTCGTTGAGTTTTGCTTCCATTGAATCAAGTTCTGATGCCATACTATGTACGAGATCAGTTTTTTCTTCGGGAACCTCAATGTGGTTCTCGACGAATACTTTTTTGAGACCTGCAACAACGTTCTCAGCGATCTCTGCTTTGAGACCAGTTTCAACTGCTAACTTGTTACTGTCTAACCAACCTTGAACGGCATAAGTAAGATACTCATCTACCTTTTCGGCTAGTTCGGTCTTAACTCCTTCTACCTCTTCAGCGAGTGACTTGGTGTACTCTTCGTGTACTTTCTCAAGTTCCTCGTTGAGGCGTGAGACGACGGCAGCTTCGAAGATTGTTGCTGCTTTAGTCTTGAACTCTTCGGAGAGTTCTTCTCCCTCTGTGAGGGCGGCAACGTCTTGAGATACATCTATCTCAATTAAGTTTTCACCGTCAGCATTTTCTGCCTCTACAGACTCAGCCTTCTTGCTGCTTGCAGCAGATGGTTTTGTCTTAGGTGCAGACGCTTGCGTCTGACTAGGTGTCTTAAGCTTGTTGCTTTCGTCATCAGGCTTAGAGTTCTGAGGTGTAGGTCCACCTAGAACTTCGACTGATCCGAGTGAAGAACCATCAGCAACGGCACCGTCGAACTTAGCTTCGGTGACCTCTTGGGTTTGTTCTTCAGATGCCTTTACTGTTTCATCCGACATTAGTTTGTCTCCTTAATAAATTCTTACTGGAATTAATCTAAAAAATATTTATAATCTATAGAGAGTTCATAAGTTTTGCGAATGCGGAAACTTTCATCTCTTCGATTACTTTTGAGTTGGCAGCATTGTCAAATTGCTGCTCAATTGCGCGGAGTTCACGTTCTTTTAGGATCTTTCCTTCCCAAATCCATTCTCTTCCTTCCATTATTCCAGATACAAAAGCGTCTGGGGCACTGGGATCTGCTACTATATCAGCAGCAGTGGCAAGCATAAAGTCATCAGCGACAACATTTACACCTTCCTTGTTAACTTTAAGGGATCCTATTCCGCGAGAAGATACCCCTAACTTGACTCCTTCACCTAAAAGACTACGAGCTATATTACCCATTGGGGTATCTAGTATACGTGCTCTTCCTTTGAAGTTGCTACCTTCTTGTACTAATGAAGTAATAAGGTGAGATACTCTATCAAGGTTGACAGTAGGACCTTCGGGGTGACCCAATTCTCCTAATGCTCTGCCTGACTTGATGAATGACTCATTATATTTATTGACTTCTCTAGCTAGAGTTTCCATAGGGTACATCCTTCCATTGCGATTTTTAATTTCGCCTTGGAGAAACGTTCCTTCGATATACAGATTCTTCTTACCAGTTTTAGTTTCTTCTTCTAAAACTTGTATGTCATCAATCTGTTCCGTTATCAGTCTCATTGGTTGTCTCCTCTGGTTCAGTAGTTACTTCATCTTCGGGTTGGTCTTCCAACCATCCCTTAGCAATATCCTGACGTTTTGCATCTAGTGCATCTTGGGTCAGGGCCATCATTGCATCATTAACTTCACTACTAAGATCTTTTTTATCAGAAAATAGTTTGTTAATAATTTCAGTTGCTGGAATGCTAGGCATAATCAAGTCCTCATCTTATTATTTAGAATTCCCCGCGTTTATAGTCAGCAGGTTCGACTTGTTCTATACCCATAGGCTGCTCTTCCTCAGACATTTCGCCTTCGGCCATAGCAGGATCTTCTAGTGGCATACCTGTAGCAGGATCAATCGTTGCAGGATCTGGGAGCTTCCCATCCGCAATCTCTTGTTCCATTTGCTCATCAATCTCCTCCATCTCAGCATCAGTATGTCTTAGTATTTGACGACGGATGTATTCGAGTGAGAAGTAACGGCCAGCATAAGGATCCATTGCAGTGACTAAGTTTAGACGCTCGGTAAGCATCTCCTTCTCCTTCAGTTCAGCGAAGTAGTTGTCAGCAATGAAGTCATACTGTATATGCTCTGACATATCTTCCCAATCTTCAATTGAGCAGATACCTTTCAGAACTAATTGTGTCTTAAGTAGGTCGTGGAATAATGAACTGAACTTCTTCCTTAACCTAGTGACAAACTTTTGGAATTTAATTTCGTCGCGAGTAATCTCAGCAGCACGACCTAAATTAAATGTTGAATCTGATTCCAGACGAGACTCAGGAACATTAAGAGCACGATAAAGTTTCTTCTGGAAATACTTTACGTCTTCTAGTTCACCTAGATTCTGTCCACCTGGTAGAGTTGTGATCTCAGTACCTCTGCCACCTTCTCTACGTGGTAGCCAGAAGTCCTCAAGCATACTCATAAACTTACGATCATCTCTGATCTCACCAGTGTCAGCATTGTATACTAACTTATTCCTATAGCGAGACATAACCTCTCTGAGGTATTGCTCTGCTTTTTGCTTAGGAAGATTACCAACATCGATATAGAATATACGACGTTCTGGTGCACGGCTCAAACGATAGATAACCAGCGAGTCTTCAATCATCCTCAGCTGGTTAAGTGCTTTAATTGCTTTGTGCAAATGTGACATAATCACATTCTTGTTCATATCTTTCAGGCCACTATGGCAGAAAGCGATTGCATCAGGTGCAATCTTCATACCAGAAGTCTCCATACCTGCACGCATCCCCTTGGGATTGTACACGTAATACTCAGCAGTCTTAGGTGCTAACTGAGCTTCCATTGTGCGTGGATCAAGGATCTGTCTATCCTTTGTGTTCTCCATCTCCACGACTTTGCGAATCTTACGAGGATCCACATACCTTAATTCTGTTATACCACCACGAGGGTTCTTAATATCAATAACCTTATGGTAATATAATTTTCCATCAATATACCAACGTCTGAAAATATCATATGCTGTCTTATCAAAATCCATAAGACGCAGGATGTTTTTAAACTCTTCCCGAATCTTCTTCTTAATTGCACTACTAACTTTGAGGTTAGATAGTTCTACGTCCACAGGAGTATCATCGATATCTCCAGCGATTGCTTCATTGACTACATCATCGATTGCTCTGTCACATTCAGGATGAATTGACATAGAGCGATAACGACGGATGAGATCATTCTCATCTTTAAATGTTCCATCAAGGTCGATAGCAGTTCCAAAGTAACCACCACCTGCGACTGGAGTAGCCGCATCATCTGACTCTTTACGCACGAAAGAAGGGCCAGTTCCCTGACCCTTCTTGGCTCGTTCAAGAGAATAACCAAAAAGTTGTGACATCTATCTTTTGTTGTCTGACCTACTATTTAGCGGGTTTACGATCCGCTGTTTCCAGTGTTGATGTCTGTATCGTAAGTCCAGTACTGAACTTGGAACTCTACAGTATACTCTTCTGGTGTATCATTGTTACCCCAGTCGAGATCAATAGCACTGATATTAGATGGCCAAATACCTTCGAACCTATAGGTACGAATGATTTTACCCTTCCTATCCATCTGTCTAACCTTTGCCATTGCTTGATAATCAGCGATGGTGTTAGAGTTCTGGAAGTTCTGTTGTAGTGCCTGGATGTTTGTTGACCAAGACTCGAAGAATGCTCTGAACTTAAATGACTGGTCGTTAAGTACGGTTACAGTCCAAGGTTCGAAGCTACGATCTCCAGCGATCTTGAGCATACGTCCACGATAAGGAACCTCAACAACTCCAACAGTAGATGCTGGAATGTTTGCTGCCTTCACAAGGAAGGTACCGAAAGCAGATGCTTCGGAAGCATTCAGTTGAGATCCACCAGCAGAGTTCTCTGTTCCTTCTGCACTAGATCCAGAGACACCACCTGATTGAGGTGATACTCCGTCTTGTAATACAGGAGGTGCATAGATTTCGCACTGGAACAGATTGGGACGAGCAAAGTCCCTTACTTGGTCACGGAAGGAGAAAATCGGGGCTCTTACCGCCGATTGTTCTACCTGTCCTGGTTGTTGTTCTGACATTTTTTGTTCTCCTTAATTTGTTCTCTTGAATCAGTTAGTTACTTCAGCGAAACTAGAACCTGTTCTAGTTGCAGTGAATGTAAGAGTGATGTAATTGATCGACCTCGTGGGCTTCACGAATATCTCCGCGAAAAATTCACCACGATCAATTGCTTCAGGTGGGTTGTTGCTACTATCGCAAACAACCAAGAAGTCAACCACACCACGACGTGACTGTACACTACGTAAGAATGGTTCCACAATATTCTTGAATGAAGCACGAGTGAACTCGTCATTCAATTCGAATAGTTGTGTCTTTGCTGCTTCTGAGATAGCATCCTCAAGTACCAAGAATAAGCGACGAACGTTAATACGATCGAATGCAGATTGGTAAGAAAGTGCAGTCTTGTCACCGAATAGTACGATGCCTTCGCCAGGGAAGGATACTACTGGGTTAATCCTTGCAGCATAGAGACGGTCTCTGTGATCCTTGAGAGGAGAGTATGCTAATTTAATTGCGTTGCGTAACTGACCTCTGTTAAATCCAGCAGGTGAGAACCAAGCCTCTGAGTTAAGAGTTGTGCTTAGTGTTAGACCTGCAAGGTCAGCGTTACAAGCGATATAACGATACTTGTCGTTATACTTATCATAGATGTACTTGTAGTTGTTATCAAACACAGCATAGGAAGTGCTAGATAACTGATCGTAGAAATCAATAGTACGGTTTACTATGACGTTGGTATCGCTCTGTCCGATCACATCAAGACGTGATGGTGAAACGAATGCCATACAATCTTTACGAGTTGCAGCGATGTCGATGATCTTCTGTGCTTTTGCAACAGTGTCGCTGGTATCAGCCATTGATGGACCCATTAGGATGTAGTCAACATCAATAGTCTCCTTGTCAGCAACAAGGTCGAATGCACCAAGGATCTCTCCACGTGCTAAGGAGTAACCATCTGTACCACCTTGTATGGCGTACTTAGTAGTTGCACCCTGTGTTGTACCGATGATTTCACGTCCAAGAGGAGTTTCGTTCGTCTTGATCGGAAGTGTCTGCTTGATAAGGTCGAAAGAAGTTCCGATTCCAGACTGTCCCCAGTCTCCATTAGCAGCACCGTTTACATCGTATACGCTGGAGGTCTCGTGTGAACCCCAGTAGATGTACTGTGAATTGTTCTTGATAACATCACGGTAGTAGATTGTTTCTCCTTGTACACCCTTAGCATCTGATGCTTTAGAGAGATAGAGGAACTTCTCAAGAACTGATCCAGGAGTACCTGTTAGTTTTCCGTCACCATCAAGAATGATGATGTGGATTTGGTCGTTCTTACCACCACGGTCTTGTACCCAAGGTGATGTGGTAGGACGTGGAGCAACACTTGCCCACTTTTGAGAACCACCGAAATAACGCTCATCGTACTCAGAACGTACAGATGCTACGTTAATGTTTGGTGAACCACCACCGTTATCATCTTCTACGGTGTAGTTAGGTTCAAATCTGTTTGCATTTCCATCCTTGATGATTTGCAATTGACGGTTGATAACCTCAACCTTTGCTTTGTCTCCAGTCTTAGCTCCACCAGAAGCAGCAGTCCAGAGTGCAATTACATCACCGACTTCTAATACATCAGAAGATAGTGAGTAATTAATATCAAGTTCAATCTTACGAGTGATAGGATCATATGCAGTTACTACACCTTGAACAGGAATAGCAACAGGAGATGATGCATCAGTCTCTGCTCTCCAGAATTCGCCTTGATTAAAATCTCCAGCGATTGAAGCAGCATCGAGTGTTACAACAATTGTATACTTATAGATCTTAGCAGTTGCGTTTGCAGCACTGTAAGATACATCATTAGTGGTTTCGAATTCCCACTCAGCAGTTGTGGGTTGTGCAAGTGATAGAATCTGATCAGGACCAGCGTCTGTTACAACGATGCGAAGTGAGTTACCGTAAGTACCTGGGTGTCTAGCACCGAACTTCCAAGCGTTAGAACCAGACTCAACGTTGGCTTCATACTCTTCAATGTTACGTATGATTGGTACAGTAACACCAGTAGAAGTCTCTTCATTGATGGTTGTCTTAGCAGCAGTAACTGTCAACTTAGTAACTGTCTGACCATCGGTCTGAGCAGCAGCTGTTGTGCTTAGTTCGCCACGAGAAACAGTTAAGTCATTTCCAGAGATTCCACTAACACGTAGAATTTCATCAGCGATCTTAAGGTAATCGTTAGTCGAGATACCTAAAGCAGCAGCAGAAGTAACTGTCAAAGTAGTTCCACCAGAAGCAAGGGTTCCACCTTGGTTCATCGTAGTAGAAGTACCAGCGTCTTCAATCAATGTGATTGATGAAGAAGCAGCGTGACTAACTGCGGAGGTTGATAGCTGTCCACGTTGAACTGTTAGGTCTAGTGAAGATATCACTGTAACCTTAACGATTTCAGCGTCTATTAAGAGGTAATCGTTAACCGCTATATCAGCTGCACTAGCAACAGTCAATGTAGTATCACTAGCACTGAAAGTTGTAGAAGTTGTCTGAGCAGTATCAATACCGTTTTTCAACGATGTTGAATTGGCTCGGATAACCTTAAGCGTACCGCCATATAATAGGAACTGAGCTGCGTTATACCAGTACTCGAAGTTGTAATCGTTTGGTCTACCAAATACAGATAGTAACTCCTTCTCAGAAGTAATGTCAACTATCTTATTTACTGGACCCTTTTCAAAGGAACCTACTACCACCGCAACATTATCAAGAGTAGCGTTAGCTACTGTAGTGAGATCCTTTTCAAGTACAACAACCCCTGGTGAAAGTTGGGTGGATGCCATTGTTTAATCTCCTGAAAATTCTATCAATTAGTCTCAAATTATTTATGACAATGCACTTTTCAGCGGTACTCCCACATAAAGGTACGGTCTCCATACTCGTCTGCGTGCCACCTATCTCCCACTTCATCTACGAATGATTCATCTTCCTGTCCATCTACAATGAAACCGAATGGAGCCATATCAGCATCGATTGCTTCACGTTGCTCTTCATACATTCTCTTACGAACATCATTGTCGTGGAGTTCTTTAAAATAATCCTGTACAGACAACCACGCAAACATAACCAGACACATTGCTAGGTCATCGTGACACCCTTCTTCTGCTTGCCAAGACTGACCCTTCTGAATAAACGTGGTTAGTTCAGCGATGGTATCATAATCATTAATTATTATCTTATCATCTTCTATCAATCCTTTGAGGTTAGAACAACCAACCTTCTTAACTGTGGTACTCATCTTGACACCAAGTTGAACCTTACCACCTGAGAATCCTTGACCTACTACCTGACCTGCTCTTCCTCTCATAGCAGCCATTAGTAAATTTTCATATTCTAAATCGTACTGAACGATGTCTGCTACCTGTGCACCAACATCATTAACTTCAATTAGTATGTACGCTTCATTATATCCCTTAGCAACTTCAACAATGATGTCTGGGAAGATGAGGGGTTTAATTGTATTGTTTCTATATTTGGCAACTAATTTATAAGGAATTGTAGTAGTATCAAATACAGTGAAAGCACTATAATCTCCGTCGATGCCTCTCGCAACATCAACAGTGATCGTATAGTTGTGTTCAGGGATAGGGTCTTCATAAACGTCAAGTCCTTTGTTAGCATTAAGTGGATCATCATAAGCCATCATTCTCAGTTTACTTGCTGAGATCAATGTGTCAACAGATCCTAAGAACTCGCATTCGAACTCAACCCTGAACTGTTGCTCTGATGTATTACGTATGGTTTGTTCTTTCCATTCAGCATCTCTGCCTGGAACCTGAGACCAATGTACCTCAGTATGTGTGTATTCATTAGTTCCACGCTCTGCATCGTGCCAGAGTTTGTAGAACATATTCATCCCGTGAGGGGTAGATATGATAATAACTTTAGTTGACTTACCAGAAGATATAGTAGGATAGACAGAACTAAAAAACTGTTCAGCAATATTATTCGGAACAAACGCGAATTCGTCCAAAAATATAACGTTAAAGGACATACCCCTAACAGCACTAGCACTAGTACTTGCAGCCAGGAGACGGCTTCCGTTCTCCAATTCCACTGACCCTTTGTTCCAGCCAATAATACCTTGCTGCATCCATTTAGGAAGATTCTCGTAAGAAAGTTGTAAGCGTCCCAACATTTCTCTTGCAGTGGCTGCTTTGTTTGCGAGGATTGCGACGTTGACGTTTCCGTTGAAGATGACATACCAAAGTAAATATGATGTAACGACAGTGGACTTACCAGACTGTCGTGGAAGCTTGGCAATATTGAATCGTTTGTTATGGAAACGATTCACCATATCCTCTTGAAAATCATAGAGGTCAAATGGGATAACACCCTCATCCAAAGACACGATCTTAATATACTTCTTAATAAAGTAGATCGGATCTTTGCTGCACTTAATAAACTCCTTCACCTGCTTAGGTGTGAAATTTGTGGCAACGTTTGCTTTCTTTAGATTCGGGTTACCAAGATATATCTGGTTTTCAGCCATTTACCAAGGACCAGCCATTCCTGATGCAGCACCTGTTTCAGGTGGTGGTGTTACATCATCGTTATCTATATCGTGAGTACCATCTGGATTATCTTCTACCAGTGTACCCTGTTCTCTACGTATATCTCTTAGTTCTTCAAAATTCTTATTCTTGGTACCACCATCATATTCCCAAGCATATCCTTCCTCAATCATCTGCTCGTTAAGTGATGTCTCTTGATCACCAACATACAACCAGCCCAGGAGTCTACCATACTTACCCATACCACCTTTAAGTTCTGTACGGATTATAAGTTCATTCTCTCCTGCAATAGTATCCTCTAGGGTATACTTCATCCAATTAGTAGCATCAATACCTAATGCCTTCTCTTCGAGGTCTCTTGTCCTCTTCTCTGGCGTATCAATTCCTGCAATTCTAACTCTTTCTTTCTTGTGTAAATCGAAGCCGAGATCAATAGTAACATCAATAGTGTCGCCATCTACTACCTTGTCAATTGAGATCACTCGGAAGTTGTAGCAGCTCTTCCTGCTCGGAGGTGTCATCTTCCCCATAATTCGGATACCAGTTATCGTACTGAAATATGTATACGAGAACCACCCCAACTGCAACAATGAGCAGGGCACACATTATGTTAACTGACCAAACTATATTACTCAACGTGAATCACCCCCTTCATACCAGCACCAGCGTGAGGATCACATTGAATGTTATAGTCACCTGCATCAGCAAAGGTAACATCAAAACTTTCACCAGCAGTAAATGCTAGATCTCCGTGTGATAATTCTGGATGATCTGCTACCTGCATATTATGAGGTGGTAAATCTCCGTTTGTAAATGTAACTGTTTCTCCAGCAGATATTGTTATCTCGTTCGGTTCGAATACTAAATTCCCACCTGAACCCATTGTGATGTTAGCAGCTTGTACAGGTAAGACTAAAAAGAAGGTAGCCAGTAGAGCAAAGAGGTATTTCATAAGTAAGGTCAATCCTACTGTATATATTACCAAGCGGTTGAATATAGACTAGTAAGTCCGTAGAAGATAACAGACCAAACACCTGCTCTGATGATCCAAACCATTATGGTGGGATAACGACTTCTATAAGTATATATGCCTAGGCATAAATATTCGTAAATGTATCAGCGAATACGGACCAAACTCTTATAAATAGAAGCAGCGAGGGAGAACAAGATGAACCCAAACCGCTTTATTATGTTGTCCAGTTAGGAGATTCAAATGTCCAACACAGTCCTCAGTTTTAATCAGATGGCAGAATGGAATCATCACGAAGGATCCTCTCAAGAGGATAACATAGACGACTACTTTGACTGTCTGATCGAATGTGAGGATGAGCAATCAAGTTGTAAAAGAATCTGCAAGGAAGTCCTTGCATAGATCAGATTAAGCACACAAACACAGAAACACACAAAAAAAAGACCCGTTAAGGGTCTTTTTTAATGTCTTCTAGAAGTTCTTTGTCTATGAGAGATTGCAGCACTATAATCTGCTCCTTGAGCTTTTCATTCTCCTTTTCTAAAACTTCAATATGTTCTTGGTAAACAATAATCATATCTTGGAATTTAAAGTTTTCTTCAACGAGATCGGATAGAGATTTGATGTCAAAGTCTGACATAATGAGCTCGCTATTAAATATTTAATCATTAAAGATTCTCTTAATCATCTTCGACTGGATGACATAGGATATAAAACCAGACCACACCTAGGATTAGAACGGCAAACATTCTTAATGAACTAGGTGAGGTGTCTATCATTAATAGAACCGAGGATAGTTCTCGACCTCAACAACGATAGCATCCATAATTCTATTGAAGGACTCAGACATCTGACGATATCCTGTTCCAACATACATCTGACCAATGAATACTGATACAGTAGCAGCACCCCAGAAGATGTAATAAAATTTACTCTTTACTTGGTGTCTGGTCTTATCCCAAGCAGGTGGTGGTGATTGATGTTCCATAATTAAATTCGTGGTATGTAACCTTTGGCTTGTTGGACTAGTGGCATCACATCGTCCTCAACTCTTTCTATTATATCATCAATGACGTTAACATCCAAATCCATAAAGGGTGGGATGATACCAAGGATACGTAATAAACCATCAACAAATAATGCTAGGCAAATAAGACCCAGAATCATACTGATGATGGTAGCTGTTCTATTATGCTTTGCCATTAAAATGGTATCCATCTCCTTTGCCTCAGCAACGGCAGCTTGGATTAGCATATTCACCTCATCTTTAGTGTAGGTGACCTTTCGGATTTGGTCTTCAGTCATAATATAGTATTTAGATCAAGAGTCTAAAGTAAAATCGCTCCTATGATGAAACCTTTACCAAAAGCAAGACATAACATTTGATAGTCTGTTAGTTTAAATTTATCCTGTATCTTCTTTGCCATCTTCTTATCCCATTCCTTTATCTTAGTAAAGGCACTAAAATTCCACATTACTCTGTACCTATAGGACCATTAGTTTTGTTGTGTCCTGGTTTACGAGGACAATTAGCTTCGTGTTTTGCCATCCACCTTTCAGCATTATGCTTACCTCTTGGTGGAGTCAAACCACAGTACTTACACTTTAATTCCATTGTTCCACTCCTTAAAGGATGATTGACAGTCAGGAGGTTCAGGGTCTTTATAGCCCTTCATCTTCTTCCACTTATTATGTAGGGCACCCATCATCCAACTCTGAGCCAGACTCTTGGGACCATTCTCAAGAAGCTCTAACTCATATTTGCTGGAAGTGTACCCTTTGTACTCTTCTCTCCAGTTGGAGTCATCAATCATAGTGAAATTTCCTGTCCTTAACTTTTTTTGGTAGGGATTTAGAACGGACTTTAGTGGATGATGTTTCACCATACCCACCTGGATGCTTCCCTGCTTTAGTCTTACCGATAGATTCGGATTTCTTTCCGCTTTTATCAGTATAGTGCAGTTTGGCACTCTTGTCTTTATCTTTTGTAATAACAGACTCCTGACCGTGTTTACGACCTAGCCTGCGAGTTAGTTTACCAAAGCGTCGCTTAGACATCTTATCAGGTTTAGAAGTGTGGTAGGAAACCTCTGTGCCAGTTTTCCCATCGTCATACTTGTACTGACCCACACCCTTCTTGTAACCAATACCCTTCTTCTTCAGATCTTTCTCAAGACCCTTACGCTTTTCTTTATTTTTACTTTCGCTAGAACCCCTGTCAGCACTGATATGTCCAGTAACTTTTGTCTTTGATTTACTGATAGCACGAGCCAGACCACCCTCAGCAAGAAATTCCTTGAAGGATTTGATATGTTCTGTACGCATATCAGTATCAGCTCCAGCAGATACAGCCTTACGCTGTAGCTGAAGTTTGCGAAGATTAAGCATCAGCTGCTTCTTATCGAGCATCTGCTTCTTCTTTCTTAACGCAGGATCCTGTGGTGTGTCCATTTCTTGTGTGTTTGTGTGTTTGTGTGCTAGCCACCTACAATTTGTACTTGTTCTACTACAACATCATTGCCACCAGCAGTTAATTTGACAGCTCTTTGAAGTTGTGGGACAGTGTTAGCAATAACATCTGCCTCAGCAATTGCATATGCAGCAGAAGCAGCAGATGAATCGTAATCAGTTGTTACTGTTTTATCGGAAATAGCAGTGACTTTCTTTCCAGAAGAAGCAGCAGTTTCAAACGCTGCAACAAATCCATCGGTGTCACCACCATCTATTGTTTGAATATAATCTCCAACAGCGAACGTGTGAGTTTGACCAGCACCTCCACCACCAACTGTGTATACACAGGCAGCAGCATCGGATGCACCAGTAATTGATACGTTCTTTGATTTACCAACGGAGAGGAGAACTGCTTCTCCAGCAGCAAGTGTTATGGCAGGTCCAGCATTTATTTTAATTGTGGATGCTGAAGCAGCGTAGGCACGCACAACACCAGACTTGACCACAATATATGCAGAGCCTGAACCACTCACTGTCTGAGTATCTAATACATTTAAGACGGACATTGTGATTCGAATCCTTTTACTAGACTATTTATCCTGTTGCGACTTCAGGAATTTCGCAAGATCAGCAGTAGAACCAACGAACATAGTATTGTTTGTAACGTTCTTCTGAGGGTTTGCTGGACCTTCTTCAACTTCTTGCAATTTCTTTTGCAGATCCATTAACTTATCTGTGGTGTCTGCTATATTCTTAATCATATTACCAGCAACTTCATATGCTCTAGGACTATCTGATTCTTGAGCAAGTTCTAATATACCATCAACAGCCTCTTGTCCCTTCTCAATAAGTGAATATAAATTTCCACGAGTATACTCATAGTCCTTAGTAATCTGCTCAACCATAGCAGGTTTAACGACTTCTGTTTTCTCTTTAGGTACAATGGATGTTTCAACATCGAGGGCATCCTCAATGCCGTTATACATCGACATCGGTTCCTGTGACTGGATCTCTGGCTTTTGCATCAGTAAACTCACTGTAAATTTCATTGAATCCGAAGTTATCATCAGCCTCAGCAGTAATAGGATCTGGTGTGACTGTGTATCTAACTTCACGAGCAGCAGTTGTATCAACCTTAAGGTGAGTATCAACGATTGCTTTCTTGATAAGCTTATCAGTCGTGTCAGTGACAGGACCATATAGATAAGTCTTAGCGGTAAATGACAACGTATAGATTAATGTTCTACGTGTTGTGTAATCACCTTCATAATCATCCTCATAATTAACTGAGTTTAATGTGATAGGAAAATCTTTTTTCTCACCAATAGCATCTACCAAATTAACTGTGATGTTAAACATTGGTTGAAACACTGGTAGTATCTGTTCTAGAATCTGTAAACCGTCATCTTGATTCTTAGATAAGATCGCTAACTCAAAGTCAACATTATAAGGCACAGGCATAAATGTCTTTCTTGTTTTGTCATCAGTACCTACGTGTCTAATTATCTGAGTAGGGGATACTTTCCTTGCATTATCATATGAAAATCCACTGATCTCAAATGATATACGTGGTAAAGTAATCTGAACTTGTTTCTGATCAGCAGTACCTGCTTGTGCTAAACGTGCTAGGAATTTATCCTTTGGACCATAAGCAAGAGGTACCTTCATTATTTCTGTCTTAGATCCAGCAGTACGTTTCAGTTCAATGTTATTGAAGATAGTACCGAAGGATATAACAGTCTTTCTGAAGATTTCGTTGTATGAGTATGTTCCTAACATTAGTTGCTCTGTCCGAATTCACCGAATGGATTACCTTGACTGAAGTCAAGAATACCATCAGCTTGTGTCTCAAAGAATTGATTCTGATCAAACTCAGAGTTAGTATTATTTAGGGTATTATAGCTAGCAGTAGTCCAAGCAGCACCAGATGTCTGTCCAGTAACTGTCTCTGGAATAGTAAAGATACCCGATCTATTATAAATTTGGAGTTGCCTACTAGCAGCATCCCAAGACTTAACCTCAGCAGTGACATTGCTTGTCCCACCTGCAATCTCCTCACCTACAGTAAAGGTACCAGTACCACCTGTGGTGAAGTTGAGTGTGATAGTAGTAGCAAAGTTCCTCTCCACTTTGTCGATAGCATCGACACCTGTATCGAAGTCCTCGTCGCTGTACTCGTATAGTTCACACTTCAGACCCCAAGTATGAATTTTACCCAACTGGAAGAAGGGTACTTCATAGTCAACATATTGTATTTGAAATAACTTGCTTGCTAGAGGGAAGTAAACCAAGTCTCCTTCATTAGGTCTACCCTCTTGTATTAATGTAACATTATCATCAACTAGTTCTGTGAACCTATCTCGTGAGATAATAAAATTAACTTGATCAGATATCCTTACACCAAACTTACTGTATAGATCTCCGTCTCCACCAAATCCTTGAACATTCTCTAAGTATGCTTCTATCAAATAAGCATCATCAAACTTAGATAATGAGTCCTCACCAAAGGTAGGATCCTCATCAACTATGACACGTGGGATGTAATATACATCTGTACCAAACATCTTGATCTGTTCTTTTACAAGTTCACCAACGAGGTTCTGTTCCCCCGTGGTTCCCATTGTGAAGTAGGAGTTAGTAGCCATTAGCCGATCATATCCATAGGTGGTTCTTCATAAGTAAGTCTCAACTGTTCCTCCAGTTTTTCTATTTCCTCTACTGCATCACTATAAATCTTTTCACCGTTGAGAGTAACACCACCTGGTAGTTGAACATTTTGGAACTTGGACATATTCTGTCCCCACTGCTTCTTAATCATAGAAGTTGCATAATCTTTCACCCAAAGTGTATTATAAATGCGTGTCCAATTAGCAGGATCAATAGCACTAACACATTCCATAACAACAAACTCACCTTCTCTAACATCAGTCAGAGTATCCATATCAATAAAGAGTTTACCATTAGAGGCATTAAACCTAGTTGGTTTCATTCCCTCTAGTAAAAAATTGATTGTTTGTAGGTGTGTCTGAATCATATAGTAATGATGAAACTGTGTTGATGTAAAATCAAACAGATCATTCAAACGTAACTGATACCTAATATCAAACATATTTGCAGTACCTTTATCTTGGAAGGTAAAGATACCATTAACAGCCCTGATATGATCAGGCATCTGTAAATAATTTGACTGTTGTTTAAAAACAGTACCTGTACTACCTGCTTGATCAGTGTCACTACCAGTCTCAGATATATCTGCTTGGAACCTTGTTAAGTCTTCAGCAGTAAACTGATGCTTCATATACATCTTTTCAGATCCACCAAAGTGAAACTCTTGAAATTTCTCAATGGTATAATCTAGAGCATCATCAGCTTGATCATCGGAAATATTAATTTCCAACACAGGCTTACCCAATCTACGTAGGGCGTACTCCTTGAGAGTTGCTTTTGAATTTGGTTGTGCCATTTA
>Ga0208764_10000175_pt1 | contig 37155 bp, 33 predicted proteins | sample ETNtaG_18_FD_185762 | JGI IMG/M metagenome (GOLD analysis project Ga0208764, IMG submission 185762) | Marine microbial and viral communities from oxygen minimum zone, Eastern Pacific Ocean - ETNP201302SV91 (SPAdes) (version 2) | ecosystem: Environmental > Aquatic > Marine > Oceanic ... | reverse complement strand
CGCTTACTTGTGGTAGATTCAGAAATCCAGACGCACCCCTGGAAAGGCACTATTGTGGATATCCGTGTAGACGATAACCCTGAACCACTGGTGGAGTTGGACAGACTCCTGAAAATGCATAATGAATATGTAAATATCAATAACTTAGACGTGGAAGAAATATCACAGGCTATACGTACGGGAAATCCTGAAATTGCCTTCTGGAAATCAATCGGTTTGGTACAGTCGGGGCGAATTAAAGAGGCTAGAGAGCTATCTTTGATAGCATTCGAAGATAATAGAGGATGGGAAGAACTTCTCCGTAGATGTGCCATTAATGGCCTAGCTGGAGTAACTGACAAAACAATTAGCGCGTTGCTACACACAAATCAGGATGATTAATCGGTGGGCATGTCCTCGGTGGACGCTCGTCATCAAAGAGACTTGCACTCCAGTCTTCTCCGTCCCGAAGTCCCAAGGCATCCAGCATCCCCGGTCGGGCTGCTCGCTTCCGCGCCTGACCTGGTTCCCGGGCGTAAGACGTTTGGAAAACCCCTCCGGATTTCCCTCCTGCCAACCTGGATCTCTTGGGGGCGAGACATCGCAGTCAACTGGAGTAATCTCAGTGGTTCGTTTGCGCCGCCCTCGGACTTCGGGTCACCATTTTCGACGATTTGTGAATAATAGAGCACGTCAACTCTCCCCCTAGCCCGCATAGTGCTCCCAGAGGTCACCTATGAACATGACAGTTCATGATTCGTATTTTGAAGGGCAACCGGTTTGAATCTCAAACGAGTCAATGACCCAAATTCCATTTTCTTTTACCAAGTCTCCGCGTAAAGCAATTGTACGACCTTCGTCGAAACCATCGGGAATGGGTGAATCGGTGAAATCTACAAATATTTCATCAGTTACTCCTTTTAGAATGAAGGTCATTTCTTGATTGTCCAGAGAATCTGGAGAGACTACTCCTCTGACGAAAATATGCCCATCTTGGAATTTTACCGGTTCGTCCATTATCTCATCAACTGAATATTGAATCTCTGGATCTACACTGGCCATCATTAATCCCAGCACTGCTAACGATGAGCAGAAAACTATCACAAGTCTCGAAATCCTTGTTAGCGCCACAACCAATTCTCACGGCTCTTTGCTAAATGTGTTTGTATCCTACGGCTTCGATAATAGAAGAAAAACCAGATTCAGCTACTCTTCGTTTCAGACCCTTTACAATGGACGAAACAATTGTTGGCCCATTGAAAACAAGAGCAGAATATATCTGAATCAGTGATGCTCCAGAGATTATCGCTTCCCAAGCAGAATCTTTCGAGTCAATACCCCCAACACCAACTATGGGTATCTTTCCGTCTGTTTCTTCGTACGCCGTATGAATTACTTCTAGTGCCCTTGAATGCAATGGTCGACCAGAAAGACCACCGTCACTAGAGAATGCCTTTCTGGACTGAGTTGTCAGTGGAATGGGTCTTTTTATGGTAGTATTTGTGGCAACTATTCCGTCGATACCTAGTCTTTGTGCAAATGAAATGGTACTTCTAATTTCATCATCAAGTGCGTCGGGCGAGAGCTTTAGCAGGTAGGGTTTTTGTTCACCTTTCTTGGATCTAATCTTGTTGCAAGAATAAAGTATAGACTCAAGATACTCTTGACCATGCAGGTCCCTTAACCCTGGAGTATTCGGAGAAGAAATATTCAGAACAAACATATCTGCATGATCCCACAATAAATCTATTGTAGCGGCATAATCATCTCCAGCATGATCATTTGGCACCTTTTTTGAACGACCGATATTTGCAGCAACGGGCGATTTAGGCCAAAGATCCATCGTCTTTCTCTGAGCAAGCCTCTTTCGAATCTCCGAAGCGCCGGGATTATTGAATCCCATTTTATTGACCAGGGCCCGATGTTTGTTTGCCCTAAACATTCTAGGTTTGGGGTTCCCTTCTTGGGGGTACCTGGTTACACCGCCATATTCGCACCAGGAGAACCCCATGGCAGACCATGCCAACAAAGCTTCGGCACCCTTGTCAAATCCGGCCGCTAATCCTAGAGGGTGATGAAATAACTTCCCAAACACCTCAATCGGGACTTCTGGAGACTTGTATAACGAATTTAGTACTGAACGTCCAGCTCGAGATTCACCAATAGATTTCAAAGCTCGCATTGAAAGTGAATGCGCACGTTCAGAATCAATTAGACGTAAGGCAGGATTACCGAATAGTCTCCATGCCACTCCCATAATATTCCCAATCGTAACTATTCTTCAATGGTTACGGAGGTTTGTTTCTGTAATCTAATATTTCAAAGACAAAAACAACCGGTTACGCGCGCGCGAGCGCGAGCGCGCGCGTTGCTATCCCAATCAACCACTCATGTTTATACGGGTCTTGTTACGGCATTTCAAATCCGAGGAGACACAATGAAACTGGTGATACTAGAATCCGGGGCCAAAGCCAAGACCATCAAAAAATATCTCGGAAAGGGATGGATTGTTGATGCTTGTAATGGCCACGTGCAGGATCTCCCATCTAATCGAAAGACCAAGGATAGCTCCAAGGCAATGTGGTCTTCCAAACCAGGTGAGTTGCCAAAACCACCTTGGTCCTGGACAGATAGAGCTGAGAGGATAATGTCAAAAATCACATCGAAGGCAAGAAAATCTGGAGTCGATGAAGTATTCATCGCAACCGATCCCGATCGGGAGGGCGAGTTTATTGCTTGGAGACTCAGTGAGATACTTTCAGAATTCGAATCTGTAAAGAGAGTGTCATTTAATGAGATTACCAAGGAGGCTGTAATTTCATCGATTTCTAATCCTCAAGAGTTAGATATGGACCTAGTTAATGCAGCAATTGTTAGGAGACTGATGGACAGACTTGTAGGATTTAGATGTTCTAAATTCTGTCGTTCATGGAAATTAAGGTCAATGGGTAGGGTGCAAACACCCACACTAGGATACATAGTAGAAAGGGAAATTGAGAGAGATGATCATATTCCAAAGGAGTATAACTCGGTAGGAGTTCCTTCTAACGGGATCGAACTGAAGGTAAGGTTCCATGAATCAACTGATGATGATGCATGGGTAGATGATGATGGAAAGCATTTCCCTGACAGGACTTCAAATACAGAATTTGCCAAGCTAGCATTTGACTTGATAAACTCCAATCGTTCACTGAATCTCGAATCGATTAAAGAGGGTACTGTTAGTAGACGTCCTAAGCCCCCATTCACTACCGATACGATGCTACAAACTTCCAGTTCTACATTGGGGTGGTCAATTTCTAAGACCAGTAAGATAGCATCCACCTTATACCAGTCTGGCCATATAACATACATCAGAACCGACTCAACCAGAACTAACGCTAAGGCTAGGAATGATGTTAGGAAATACATCGAATCTAATTTTGGCCAAGAATTTCTTGGTGATGGCGTTGGTGAGGTTAGTAAAACTAAGGAAAACGTCCAAGACGCGCATGAGGCCATCAGGCCCACAAATCCCTCCGTAGAAGTTGCTGGCGAAGATCGTGATGAAAAGGCACTTTACAGACTCATTTGGTCCCGCTTTGCATCTAGTCAGATGTCTAACTCTATTAGGGAAAGAAGAAGTTTGACATTTTCCTGTGTTGGATTGGATGCTCCCGTTAATGGGACATCTACCTGGAGAACCCATTCAGGTTGGGAGGAGGTATTCGCTTGGTCATACAAAGATGTTCAAATCCAACCACCCAATATTGGATTCACCGTTGGTTCAAAATGGGACATCGATGAAGATGCAGAACTGACTATAGATTTCACCAAACCACCGAGACGGTACACCGAAAGCTCAATCATCCAACAGATGAAAAAGGACGGAATAGGGCGCCCTTCAACCTATGTTTCGACAGTATCCAAATTAGTAGATAGGAAGTACGTAGATAAGGAGGGGGCTTCTCTTATTCCTACGACAAATGGTAGAACTTTATGGACAGAAGTGACTCCCTTTTACAATCAATCAGATGTTTATGATCAGGGTCTATTTTCATCTGGTTTCACATCTAGTATGGAGGAAAAATTAGATCTAATTGAGGCCGGTGAGGCCAATGCCTCTGAACACTGGACCCATTTCGTTGATACATTCAGAGAAATGCACAATATAGCCTTGGAGAAGCGTCGCGAGAAACCAACAATAAGACAGATCCAGTATCTGCAAGCAATTCTCAATCGAATGACAGATCAAGAAAGGCAGCAGATAGTGGGGGATAATTTAGTGGAAGAGCTAACGGGTGAACAAGTTCGCAATATTATCGATGGTCTAGGTGAGGCGGCCCAGGCAAATATTCCACCAAGCGAAAAGCAGATTGCCACGATATTGAAACTGGTCGATAGGTTACAAATCGATCTGAGTCAATTCTTGAAGGAAAGGGGAGAGTCAGACTTGAGTGAATTAACTGGTGGTAGGGGCGGTACAGCAAGCAATGCCATCGGAGCACTAATTGAACTAGACAAGAATTCACCTGCAACAGAAAAGCAGGTAGCGACAATTATCTCGATGACCGATTCACTAGAAATGAAAATTGAGGATGCCATTGCTGCTGTCCATACGGAGTCTATCGACACGATTTCCAAGTCAGATGCAAGCATTCTGATTGGTAACCTAAAGAAAACAATAAATTCAAAGAGAAGAGGTAAGAAATAGTAACTGGGGAGCCGAATGGTCAGATTATTCGATGCTATCGTTGTTGGAGCTGGTCCAATTGGCGGGTACCTATCAAGGAAATTGAATGAACATGGCCACAGCGTCCTACTATTGGAGGAACATGATGAAATTGGGCGCCCGTTCCAATGTGCTGGACTAGTTAATCCACTGGCAATGGAGACCATAGGACTGGAATCGTCAATTTTAACTCCAATTTGGGGGGCTAATATTCACAGCCCAAATGGAAAAAGAGTATCGATCGGCGATCCAAACGTACCAAGGACATTTTCAGTATGCAGGAAGATTTTCGACGAAGCAGTGGTAATGCAATCAATTGCTACAGGAACGGAAATATTGCTATCCACAAAACCAATATCAGCGACTATAGGGGATGAATTCGTCGAAGTTAAAATCGATGGTTCGAATGGCTCTGAGACAGTGCGCTGCAAGTTGCTTTGTGGGGCGGATGGGGCTCACTCATGGGTTCGGCGGAAATTCAAAATGGGTTCCCCTACAGAAACAATGATTGGATTTCAGATTGAAGTTACGGGATATTCGGGCGATGATGGGGTTCTTGATATGTACACCGGCAATGGAATAGCCCCGGGTTTCTTCAGTTGGGCTATTCCTACTGGAGAGACAACAAGGTTGGGTACTTGGAGCAAAGCGAATCTTATGGGGGGAACTTCCAGTGAGGAGTTCATGAAGAGATTGATGAATGATCCCAATCTAAACACAAGATTCGCTGAATGCTCCGAAGTTGGTCGATTCTGCGGCCCAGTACCTAGTGGTATTGTAAGTAGACCATTGCGTGAGAGAGTAGCATTATTCGGAGATGCCGCAGGAATATGCAAACCTACTACAGGAGGTGGTATCGGACCTGGTTTCAGACAAGTAGACATCCTTGTACCCCTACTAAGTAAGGCAATATCCGACAATGAATTGAATAGCTCTAGAATGAAAATCATCTCATCAGAACTAAAGGAAATGAAAAGGGATCAGAGAAAAAAGAGGGCTTTGAGGGATGCTTTCCTTACTGAGATGGATGACATTGATCTAGAGAACATATTTGCCGTTTGGGCGAGACCTGAAGTGACTGATTTAATCAATGAATTCGGGGATATTGAGAACCCCATCCCACTAGGAGTCAAGATGCTCAGAGAGGTACCGGAATTCAGAAGGCTTGCAGGAAGAGCAGCTAAGGCCATTCTATGGAGCTAATAATGCGTCGTTCGTTACAGAGAATCAGGTATCCTCCTTTCGAACTAGGGCAAATGGACCCTTCTGCAGTTCCGATATCCGAAATCGAAGTCGACGTCGATGACGATATATTGACAAATTTCAGAATTGGATCTGAAGAAAGCTGGTTTGTTGAATGGACCGATTGTAATGTAAATGACCCTCCTAGAAAAAAATTTGAATGTGACGTAGGTTTAGAACCACCAATATTCCTAACTCGAACTAGACTAGGTTGGTTCATCAATCCGGATCCACTTCACAACATCTCAAGGAGGTTGATCTTGCCAACTGTATTACTTCTCATTGTCTCACTATTTATCCATGCAATAGAGCCCGGCTTAGTAGATCTAAGGATCATTAGTAGTGCAATTGCGGGTTCAGTTGTCATAGGACCCTTGGAATATCCTAGGTTACTATTCTACACTTTTCCACTTTTTCTCTTGCCACTGATTTTCCGAACGATAGCAAATTTCCGAGATATGGCAAGACAATCAATGATCAACGAACACCCATACCAAGAGCCCACATTCACTATCGATGAGAATAGGGAATCCCCAGTGGTTACGATTCATGGATTCGATAGCGATATTTCACTAATTAGGGCTAGAATTCAGGTTGGCGTTGCAAGTCCAGAGAGAAGTACAGTTCTATATTCGCTAGGCAGGAATCAGTTTGGTCAACCATCACCTGGGATGTCTACAGTATTATCCGAAAAAAGGGTGGCACCTGGCGATGAAGTCGGTTTAGGGGTTGGTGAGTCGACACCTATGCAATCAACTACAAAGAAGTCGGTCATACTAGAGCCACTCAGAATAATGAGTCGCTCACAATGGGTTTCTGATATTGAAGTTGGATTGCCCTGCAAACTATGCATGCCTGATGAAAATTGGCCCGGTTCTATTTATTCATCACTTATAGCGATACATTGGGAGCTGATTATTGAGTTCGAGCAAAATGATGGAAGAAGAATTGCTTGGGTGTCTCCAATATTTATCCCACAATCTAATGTGGCCACTGATATTCCAATAGCCCCTGTAATCAGTGGAAGGGCCGAGTTATCAGACTTCTAGTGGATTAGCTTCAACTTCAGAAACTTCTAGAATATTATACTCAGAGTCCCGTAGTGCAGGTACAAATCCGCTTTGCAAAATTGCCCCCTTCAACTCGGCTATAGATGCCATGGTCTTTTTTGTACCCGAAGCAGAAACGACATTTTCCTCCATCATGGTAGAGCCAATGTCATCGGCACCTCCTGACAATGCTATCTGAGCGACCTCAATGCCCATGGTTGGCCATGACGCCTGAATGTGGTCCACATTGTGGAGGAAAATCCTCGATACCGCTACATGTCGCAGGTATTCCACGGCACTAGCACCAAGGCCAGTAGAGTTGCGACGTAGCCCGATCTTTCCGAATGCGTTATTCTCCAGCATTACTGGCCATGAAATGAATGAGGTGAAACCGGGATTGCCATCTAAAGTTGATTCGTCCTGTAATGATCTGATTCTAGCCATGTGCTCCACGCGTTCGTAATGACTCTCGCCGAATCCGAATACATTGGTTGCAGACGTTATCAGGCCTAGAGACTGAGCCTCTCTCATCACTCTGAGCCAGTTCTCAGACGATCCCTTTCGCGGAGAGATGCCACGCCTCACATTATCGACCAACATCTCAGCCCCGCCTCCTGGAAGACCGTGTAATCCTGAGTCGCGGAATAAGGAAAGCACTTCCATCGTCGAGAGTCCTGAAACCTCAGAGATGCCCTCAATCTCTATTGGTGAGAAGCAATCGAGTGAGATGCTGGGGTGCCTTATTGACAACTCTTCAAGAAGTTCAGAATACCATTCAATTGGCAATGAAGGATTCACCCCGCCCTGCATCAGAATTCTGCTACCACCTAGACGTTCCAGCTCAACAATTCGTTCGCTAATCTGGTCTACATTCTGCGTATAGCTTTCTTTGTGACCCGGGGCCCTGTAGAATGAACAGAAATGGCAGTTAATTGTACAGACATTAGTATAATTGATGTTCCTATCGATCATGTATGTTACGAGATTCCCAGGAACTTGGGCCTTCCTTCTCTCCATTGCTACGAACATTAGATCATTTAATGGCGCGTTGGAGTATATTTCTGTGGCGTCTTCTACTGTCAGTTCGGGGGGGATATTTTGCAGTTGGCATTCTAGTACCGATCGCCAATTTACCATACTAAAATCCCGAGCCGACAATATTCTCTATTTCGCTAATTTCCTTTGGGCAAGATGAGGAAAGGACCACTGGACCATCGTTGGTCACCAGAACATCATCTTCGATCCTAATTCCTATCCCAGAATATCTCTCAGGGATTTCTATATCTTCTCTCCAGTCCGCAAAATAGAGTCCGGGCTCAATAGTTAGCACCATACCCGGTTCCAATGTTTCTGGTGCGCCGGGGTCACCCTGGCGACCGCCGCCTACATCATGAACATCAAGACCGAGGAAATGACCAGTTCCATGCATGAAGAAATTCCTGAATGGGCCATCGAGTTTCGTTTCATCGCCAAGTGCTTCTTTCAAGTCGCAATCTAGGATTCCCAAGTCAATGAGTCCTTGGGCGATTATCTCGGAAACCACACGATGCATCGAAGACCATGGAGAACCTACCTGACAAGCCTCAATACCGGCCTTCTCGGCTTTTAGGACCAACTCATAGATCTCCTTCTGGGGTTCTGTGAAGCTTCCACTTATCGGCCATGTTCTGGTGATATCGGATGCATAACCATTTACTTCACATCCAGCATCAACCAGTACTAAATCGCCATTATTAACGAGGCAATCGTTTGACTTGTAGTGAAGAACTGTTGCATTACTGCCACCACCAACAATAGAAGGGAAACTCCATGTACTTTTTGAATTCATGAAATATCCTTCGACAGAAGACTGGATTTCCCACTCACCCATTCCAGGGGCAGCATTTTCCATAGCAAATTTGTGAGCCTGGGATCCTATAGATGCTGCTTCCTGCATATACTGAATCTCTTTTTCTGATTTGATCCTCCTCATCGGGTCAATCATTGGTCGCGGATCAGAAATTTCATCAATTTCTCTGCAAATATTATCAATTGATTTTGATATGCCCGGAATAGTGAAAACATGACTGGATTTTTTCATAATTTTCCGGATCTCTGTTTCAATATTTTCAATTGACTGAGTGTCGGAAACTGGCCATGATTTAGCGCCATCGACTCCAATCCTGATTCCCTCCCAGATTTCTTTATTGGTATCTCTCGGTGGGACGAAGAGGACCGAAACAACCTCTCCTCCTTGATTATGTGCAACGAAAACCCCCTCGTCCTCACTCCATCCACACAAATACAGAATGTACGAGTTTGGCCTGAAAGGGTAAACAACGTCATTTGAACGAATTTTCCTTTCGTTTGTGGGAATAATGATGATGCTTGAATCGGGCAATTGGGAAAACAGCCTTTCCTGTCTATTCGTATACTCGGATGTTTCGAAAGGCAAGTCCATATGTGCCCCTCATGATTCTGCCTTTTGGTCTTTCTACTGGGTCCTTTTTTGCATTACAGACTCGTTACCATTTCGGTATGTCGGACTCGTTAGCCTGTTTCCGCATATTTACAATAGAATATGAAAAGAATAGTGTAGAGAGAATAAGTACAATTATCGATAATGGAATTGATGATTGAGCAGATCCGTCTTTGACTAAAATCGATATTTGCGATGACTCGGAGTCATCGTCAATGACTTCTATGGTGAGGATGAAATCTTCATCCACGCCTTCTGGCCAAGAAAACTCTCTTGAGACGCCCTCGTAAGTGGGGATATTGTTTACTCGCCAGACGTATCGGAGATTTTCTGCATCATTCAGTGTATCGGTAGATCCAGAGGCGTCAATAATACATGTAGACTCGCGGGATAGGGTGAATTCGCCGTTGTTTGAAATCGATTCACCATCGATTGTAAGCCTAACAACCGGTGGGACATTTTCGACTTCCAGATATTTTATTGCAGAACCAAGATTGCCAGCCTGATCGGAGATAGTTAGGATAATCTGATATGTCCCTGAATCTATCGTATTTACTGAAAATGTTCTCTGGTCTAACCCCGAGGCAACATTAGTTCCATTTTCGTAAATATCATCTGATTTAACTACAGACCAAATATAGGTGAGTCCCTGAATACCCCACGATTCATCGTAAGAAGAAGAGCCATCGAATATTGCGTATCCATTTCCCTCTGTAATGGAATCAGGGCCATCGATTACTACAACCGGTGGATTGTTGTCTACTCTGATACTCTTACAATCATATGAGTGTTGTTGATTTGAGGGGTTAATCGCAAAAATACTCAGATCGTACCAACCATCAGATAGGCCATTGAGATCGATATTGTATGAAAACGTCATATCGGATTGTGAGATTTGTGAAGGATTCAGAATATTTGAATTGGATGCGACTTCTATGTATTCGTTTGAACACTTGACGTTAGAAGATTGAGTGAGAATGTATGAAAAAGTTGAGTTTCCGGAGTCGGCATTCATAGAAACAAATCTCAAGATGTGAGATTTGCTAAACCAATGTGAGTTTGTGTCACTAACAATCTGAATAGTAGGGGGAAACTGAAAGTCTGAAGATGGGTCAGGAGAAATGAATATTGATGTAAATGTTGAAATTGGATTTCCATCTTCTTCTTCAACGCTTACTTTAGCAATGCAAGAGCATGGGCCTATACTAAGTGGTTCAATTTCAATTTCGAATGACCATTCATTCCAGCTACCAAATTGAGAATCAGTTGAGTCGCCCCCTACATCAAAGTCTCCTGTAAAATCTACAAAGTGTCTAGTTCCGTATGAGTCAAAAAGCTCCCAGGTTGCAGAATTCGGCGCTTCCTCATTCTGAATTACTATAGTCACAGTAGAATAATCTGAAATTATCGCTCCGTCAACGATATCAATGGAAATTATAGGGGGAAAATCTACACCTGAATCTTCTGCAAAAGAAATCTGTTGCAAGAGTGTAGCTATGAAAAATGAAGAAATGATTGGGGCTAAAATTGATCGAGCACGCTCATCATTCACAATACTCGCGTTTATCCAACACTATTCAATGCCATGGGCAACTGCTCTATCTATCAGAGATTCGCATTTGCCAAGATAATTCATCCAACCACAAACCAAGAGTTGCTCTATCGATGTAGTCACGACCGGTGCTAGCTGAGAGCACGCAGTCACAAGCAGCAGATGCGAGTAAGGAAGCATCGTAAAGATCCAATCCGGAGCCTAATGCAGCTGCTAGTGATGTCGCTGCAGCATCATGCATCCCAATCTGTTGATCTGCTGTTGGAGCCATGCATGGCATGAATATGCTATCGTGTTCTTTCTGATGCAGATGAATACCATGAATTCCACCCAAGACTAGTATTCCTTCCCAAGAATACTCCTCTAAAAGCCGTTTTGCTGCATCGTTATCATCTAAACCAATCCTTCTGGACAACAGAGACATGCCCCTTTTCTCGAATATCACTACTGTTGCACCCCTACTCTTTTCCAACCCGGTCAATTTTGGATCAACAATTACTGGGATTCCCTTTTCATTGGCGGTTTCAATCAAAGTTTGAGCTCCATGGTTTGAAACCACCCCTTTGTCATAGTCAGAGATTACCAATGCGCAACTGTCCGATATATTGGAGCGAGCAGATTCAATCAGTGAGTCAGATACCGAATTATCGAGTGGTTCGTTGGGGCCTCTATCGGCCTGTAACAGAATCTGACTCCTATCTAGTAGGCTTTCTCTACTACCAAAGAATCGAATTTTTGTCAGGGTACTCCGGCCCTTAACCTGAATGATATTTTCACTTCCAACACCCATCGTCTTCAATGTGGAAATTATTGATCCGGACTCGATATCATCACCAACTGCAGTATGGAAAGAGACTTCCATACCGAATGACGTTAGTCCTATTGCTATGTGGGCAGATGCACCGGGAGATTCTTCCGAATCCAGTATCTTTAACACTGGAACAGGTGCAGTAGAATTAAGATTGTTAGCAAATCCGTGATGGTATCTATCAAGCATTGTATCGCCAATTAGGGTTACTTTGGCGCCATCTATTGATTCCAGTAAGGAGATTAGTCTTGTCAGACTTTCCTGTCGGAGAATTTCTGATTCGTCACCCATATACTCCCGAGTAAGGTTTGACAGATGATATTTGGGGATAGCGTCTAATTTGTTAGCCCCTTCGAATGAACGATGCAGTACCGTGAGAGTAGAATGCTATACGACGGTTCTGCTTATAGCAGACTATGGGAGAAGTCAGCAATTGGAATTCTCACTGACGGGCCCGGACTGCTACTTGCTGACTCCGAGGTAATCTTCTGCAGAGAGCACAGGGGCGTTGAATTCGAAGGTTTGGAGGACCATGGGGCATTTTCATTGTGGCTTACTCAAAGGATTATGGATAATAGTAAGACATTGCTAGAGTCTGCTGTTCTTGAAGCTCTTAGGGTTCCTGGAAACAAAGTAGTTCTTTCAGAAAATTTTGAGCCATTGGGACATGGTGGTAGCCGCTCATGGGCAATGAGGTGGTCATCGGATAACCACCCTAGCAGAGGTGCACCGGATTCTGAAATAATGTGGTTTGAGTCAAAGGATCTCTTGAATAATACGATAAATGGGGAAATGAGCATATTGGAAGATTTACTATTGTGGTGTGTTGAGGTTAAGGAGAGGGGCAGAATTCCTGAAGTTCTCGTAATAGACGAAGAACAGTCTGTAGTGACATACCGTCTTAGTGAGGCCAACCCCAGGGGTGAAATGGGGAAACTTACAATCGATATCGTTTCTCAGATATCGGAGATGGACAGAAAAAGCATAGACGGCAATGGATTTTTCTTTCCATCAGTTTCCAAATGGCCACTCGAATCTATTGGCATCCCCCTTCATGGTGGTCGTCAACTGGATCCGATCGAAGCAGAGGTCATTCAGTATAATGGGGAGGGGGATATGTCAATTGCAGCTAGTATTCTCAATGACTTGTGGATGAGGGGTCTGAATACCAGATCGGGTTTCAAGTATGGGACGACATGGAGATGCTATTCGGGTGATGTGGGGGATGCCCATGCACCATGGCTTGTTGTTGAACCTTCAAGTGAAGGGCCTGAAAACTGGGCCGAAGCATGCCTTTCCTCAAGACTCGCTTCGGGAGTCAATAAACACTGGCTATACCCAATTAAAGATGCTAATGGCTGGAGATACCTACAAATTTCTAGACCGCCATCAGACTCTCGATGGAGCAATCCAAAGAGAATCTGAGAGCTATATTGGGGGTTTCCATTCTTAGAGACTTTTCTAACCATCACTATGCAGTTTTCTTTTTCCACTTGCTATGGATAGGGCCAAGAGCGCAAGCACAGTTGATATGGCGTTGGAAGGTATTGCGAGCCAATTCAGAGGGCCGAATGGTAACTCTCCTTCGGAGTTAAGGATGATTGGGATTCTTTGTTCAATATTATCGGAGTCGACAAAAACTAGTTCACCTCGAGCTATCATCCTGGGCTCAAGAAGACCGACGGGCTCAATTGACAAAACAATGGGCTCGCCGGGATAGTACGTTCCAGAAGTAATTGATTCGGATATTCGACCTGCTGGGCCATCGACAGTAATTGTGTAAATGCGTGACCCGGAACCGATTGCTTCGGGATACAGTTTCACGGTAGTTGATTTATCCCATGGAACAGTGGTCTCCAACGTCTTACTGGTAAATCTGTGATTTACAACTATCCAATCAAGTGAGAATCGTATCATTGGACGGTCTGAGCATCCAATTTCACCAGAAATTCTGCCTTCTAGAGATGATGTTCTGGACAGATTCAAGATCTCTATAATGTATGAGCCCTCAGATGTTGTTTGAACCGGAGCAAGATCTGGTAAATCACTCGTCAGTTCGCATCCGATGTCAGAGTGGAACTCTGCTTGCGCAGTCCCGTTTGGAAGCAAGACAATAGGATTCCTTGGTAAGGAGATTGTAGCGTTTGCATCTCCTACGAAGTCAAACTCAATAGTTGATAATTCATCAGAAAGTGATGTTACAGTAATAGTCCATGGAACTAGTCTCCCCCTATTGTCCCAGATTTGGTTTCCCGTATGGCCAAACCGATCACCAACTGTGAAAGTATCACCTGACGAGCCATAATCCCTTCCACGAAGTAAAGCATCGTTTCCGTCTGCTTCGATGATCTTTGCCCAAGGCTTAGTAGGATCAGTGTTTACTAGATTTGTACCTAAATCTCCGAATTCCAGATCTTGTTGCTCGACCAATATGCCATGGCCAGGCAAACCCCGATCAAAACCAATATTGGATCTCAAAGTAATCCAAACGAATTCACCTGGTGCTATGTCAATCTTCAACGGCTTGCCACCCAGAGAAATTGGTTGTAATGTGAAGTTTCCATCAAGTTGAGTTTCAGGCACGATTGCTTCTGTTGCACCGATTAAATCCAATGTAGTAGATGATGGCAAAGATGGCATGGCACCATCTTCGATCCAATTCCCACTAGCCATAATGCCCCAGTCACCAAGTCCATACCAAGTCTTTGTGGGAGATTCACTGTGAACGTCATATAGATCAACCGCGCCCATCTGGTGCAGCATTTCGTGTACTGTAACTCCGAGGCCACCATGAACAGAGGCCATCGTGTAGTGCTCAAACCTGTAGTCCCCAATAATTACTGGGTCATTGAATGGAGAAAAGTGACTCCAGATAGTACTGGATGCACCCCCTTCCTCTTGAGGCTGGCCCGAATGTAAGATCAGGAGGCGGTCAATCACATAATCCCCATTCAGATCCCAATTAGAAAGATCGTGTCCCTGCAATAAGCCTATGATTGCCTGTGATGCCAATTCTCTGGCTCCCCCAGAACCACTGCCAGAATCTCTCTCTAACTCAGAATCTGAGCCCCAGTGAGAATCATCGTATGGCGATTCCCATACTCCATCCACTATGGTAGGAATTAATTGTGATTTGTTCCCACTCATTTGAGATACATATGTTTGGGCCGATAGGTCTCCTTCGAAAATCTCCCCCAATAGTGAATTTGGAAATGCCTTACCTGGGAAGCTGATTCGTAGTACTGGCCATTTCTCTTCATTGGATAGACCAACCATCTCGTAATCATCATGTTCTTGGTTATCGCTAACAGTAGATGCAATGCTTTCGTTTACTGTATCTGAGTAAATGATGACTAGCCCCGAAGAAACGAGCAAAACTACTGCTAGGACAATTCTGAGTAATTGTGCCGACCCTTGTTTGCTCACAGCCTTAGCCCAATAGCACAGCCTTTCAAACCAATGCCAAACTGCTAGTAGGTAGAGTCAGTATTTGCATATGGTTCCCACAGGTCCATTTTAACAGGTGCTGTTTGGGATAGCTTCTCGGCGGAGAGTGCAGTAAGTATCGCGATTACCACTTTCAAACCATCATATTCAACAGGTAGGGTCAGAATGATTACTCCAGTAGATATTGCCAGCATCCTATTTCTAAACCTAGTCTTTCCAGAATATACCATTCCGAATATCCGGGACAGAGAGAGGGTTACAGTCGTGACAGACCAAACAACCAGAACCCAGGTTGCACCTAATCCGAGGGAGAATACCGACGCAGCATCATATCTAACAAGTACACCCTCCGGCATCCCGTGTGTTATTGAAATGTCATATAGTGCAGGGAGTCCGAATGCCCAAATGAGCAATATGGCTACTGGGACTACAGTCGTAGTAAATATCAGGACTGCAGTTAGCCAATTCCTCTCTCTGTGGTAAAGTCCTGGTTTAGCGAAGTTGTAAGTCATTATTGACAGGAACGGCAGGATTGATACGATAGACAATAACATTACTACGCTCCATCGAATCTGGATCCAATCGAACGGCCCGAAAATAGACAAATTCTCATTATTTGGGCCTGCAGGCAATGGGGATGACCCTATCCACAGGGAAATTACTTGATTAACTAGGAATGACCAGATAATGCAGATTATTAGAAACAACAATGCAGATTTCCTAGCGATTGAGTGTAGCTCAAGGAAGTCTCCGGAATGCCTCTCATTACTGAGTAAATGGTCTCGAACTGAACTCACATTACATCCTTCACTTCTGGTTCTGACCTTGCTGCCAGAATTGTTCTGTAGACCCCATATGCAGCCCATGCGCTGATGAAGAATGCTGTACCAGTAGCGAAATCAGTGAAATCGACACCTTGGAATCTGAGAGGGGTGTCAGAATTGGCCCATCCAACAGCCAAGTAGAAAGAGATCGCTGATACAACGAATCTACGGAAAGCCTGTGGGTATGCCAACTCACTAGCTAGGAAATCAGGTCCGTCGTCGTATTTCCTCTCCAGAATCTCCCTTTGAACTACAGCACCGATGATTAGTGCAGTTAGGCTTGTCCAATAGAAAAGATTGCCCTGAGAGAAAACCCTGTGTGACAATGCATCCTGGCGTTCTTGCTCCAATTGACCTTCTGATACCTCGATTAGGAAAAGCGAATCGTAAGTTCCGACCGAAATTGTCCTAGTCTCTAGAGTGGCCCCACTCTCATCAGTGGAAATGGTACCCGGAGAATTGATTGAAAATGAGAGGATGTTCCAGTAATCCATGTCGTCAGGAATTCCCGCCCCATCGACTGAGTTTCCAGCAATCCAGAATTGGACAGCGCCGACGTCTTCACTAGGGGAGTTCCAGTTGATTTGCCAAATTCCATCCACACTAGGGTCAGAATGCGAGGCATCGTCGGTTCGACCCTCAGCATAGCGTATTTCCTGCTCTTCTGGCCACGTGAAATTACCGATAGAGTCCGATGAAATCAAAAAACCTGCATGCGTGTTCCCGTCACCTCCAGAGAGCGTTAGCGAGTCGGCCACACGAATTGTCAGTTGGTACTGTTCCGAAGGTTCGTACATTAATGGCACACCCGTCACCATAACAACAGCACGATCAGATGGGGCTCCATTGTTGTGACAAGTGCACCCATACTTGACAGTCAACTCGTCGTTGGAATTGTAAGCACCTGGACCCGTGCTCATACCTAGTGCTGGGAGTGATAATGCGGCCACTATCACTAGGCAAGCCAAGAGTCTTCTGGCACTCATTCCCACGCTATCACCGTTCCTTTCTCCGAGTCGATGTCAAATAACGGTTGGGGGTACTTATCCTCAGAACTCCTTGATAGCCGCATTTAACTCATTCATCATCTTCTTCCCATCCCCGAATAACATCATCGTCTTGTCTTCGAAAAACAGATCGTTGTCGACACCTGCATATCCAACAGAGAGGCTCCTCTTAATTATCACAACTACCCTTGCCTTGTCGGCATCGATAATCGGCATCCCACCTAGTGGCCCTTCCCCTGTCCTAGCAACTGGGTTTACCGTGTCATTGGCACCAATGACTAGTGCTACATCAGTTTCCGGGAGTTCGGAGTTGATTTCATCCATCTCAATAAGTTGCTCATAGGGAACGCTTGCTTCGGCAAGCAGGACATTCATGTGTCCCGGCATTCTTCCTGCAACTGGGTGTATACCATACAGTACTTCTACACCTTGGGCTTCCAATTGATCAGCGAATTCCTTTACGGCATGCTGGGCCTGGCTTACAGCCATCCCATAACCAGGTATGATGACGCATTTGCTGATCCCATCACAGACCATTGCAACCTCTTCTGGATCGCTCCCGACCTTTGTACGGGTTACTGATTCCCTGCCGCCCCCTCCAAAGGATTTGAAGAGGACTGCTGTAAGAGTTCTATTCATGGCCTTGCACATAATGAATGTGAGGATCAGTCCGGCTGCACCGACCATAGAGCCTGCAATAATTAGTACATTGTTCCCTATGACGAAACCTGTGAATGCGGCTGCTATCCCGGACATGGAATTAAGCAAACTGACTACAACGGGCATGTCAGCACCACCAATTGGTACCACGAAGAGTATTCCAAGCAAACAAGAAAGTATTACTATCGAATATACGTAGTCATAGTTATGCGGGTCTTGAACTGTAAGACCTATGAGTGAAAAGCAGGCCAGGAGTATAGTACCCTTAACAAAATTCAACCATGGTGGCCCCCATGTTGGGAAATTAACCCACTTCCTTCTGCCTCGTTCGTCCTTCTTAGTGAATGGAATGTAGAAACCGCCCCTTAACTTCCCCATAGCCATGAGGCTGCCAGTCAGAGTCACCCATCCCACTATTCCAGAAAGGCCAATTGCGACCCAAGTCGCGTATAATTCAACTCCGGGATCAGGGATGTTAGATTCCTGGAGCCTCTTGAGAACCTCAGACAAACCGACAAGTGCTGATGCTCCACCTCCAAAACCATTGAACAAGGCAACTAATTCAGGCATCTCTGTCATACCAACGCGCGTGGCCATGAAGTATCCAATGGTGGAGCCAATCACTAATCCACCGATAATCAACTCGTATCCGATTACTTCCTCAGTATACATCTTCACAAGCGTTACCAGTACAGCTAGAAGCATGCCATATGCCCCTAGCATGTTACCTTGTGGAGCAGTTCTAGGACTGGATAGTCTCTTAATACCTAGAATGAACAATGCTGCTGAAACTAAGTATCCAATGTCCCACACAACTGAGTCTACCATTAGCCCCCACCTCTTCGCTTCTTACCTGCAATCATCTCCAGCATCTTGTTTGTGACCATGAACCCGCCAACGACATTGATTGTTGCCATGATCAATGCGATGAAGGCCAGCCATGATGCTGTGCCGGGATCTCCATTGTTGAATTCAGCATTTGAAAGGATCAGTGCGCCGACAATTGTAATTCCTGAAATTGCATTCGCACCAGACATTAGAGGTGTGTGCAAAGTTGGGGGAACCTTGCTGATCAACTCAAAACCAAGGAAAATAGCCAATACGAAAACCGTGATGCTAGCAACTAGTGTGGTCAATGTCAACATTGGGCAACTACCTCCGAGAGTCTCGTCTGCTTAGAATGGAGCTCACCATCATGGCATAAGAGAACGCCCCCCATTCCGGCGACATAGAAGTCGTCTCCTTCTGGGGCGCCGACAAGAATCGCATCATCCATATCAATTCTAATCGCATTATCTTCTACTAATGTTGAAAGGAAGGTAGTCATATTATTCGAGAACAGCATACTTGCTGTTGAAGCTAGCTCACCGGCGAGATTCTTGGTCCCGACTATGGTAATGCCGTTCTCTGTTCTGACCACTTCTCCTGGGACGGTTAACTCGCAGTTACCACCCACGTCAGCATTCATGTCTACCACCACTGAGCCGGGTTTGAATGAAGAAATTGCACTTGAAGGTACTGTGATGGGAGCGGGTCTACCGAAGATTCTGGCGGTTGTCACTATTACATCAGCATCGCTCGCAACTTGGCAAACAGTATCGTTAACTTTCTGAATAAACCCTGGCGTCAGGGGCTTAGCATAGCCCGACTCGTCCTCGAAATCATCCATCCCATCAACTTCAATGAATCGGCCACCTACTGACTCAATTTGTTCAGCTGCGGATTTGCGTACATCAGAAGCGTATACCACAGCACCAAGCCTCTTTGCAGTTGCTATTGCTTGGAGACCAGCAACACCGGACCCCATGATTACGAATTTTGAAGGTCTCACAGTTCCAGCGCTAGTGGTCATCATAGGGATGCCCCTTGGAACGTGGGCTGCACCGAGTAACACTGCTTTGTATCCTGCTAGGTTGTCTTGGCTAGAATTCACATCCATTGCTTGTGCCCGGGAAAGGCGCCTGGGGATCATATCCATACTAATCAGAGTAATCCCAGAATCTACGCATGCCTTTACAGAGGAAGGGTTCCTGAATGGATCGGCTACACAGGCAATAATCTGACCCTGTTTCAAATTCGAGGTGTCAGGCATCGATATTGATACCACCACATCACTAGACAAAACATCTTCACGACTGGAAACGATGCTACCCGCAGCCTCATAATCCGAGTCACTATTGTGTGAAATTATGCCGGCACCGGTCTCGATAACTACTTCGAAGCCCATTTTCTTCAATTTCTTTAACGAGCCGGGGACAATTGAAACCCTGTTCTCACCCTCAACTTCTTTCAACACCCCTACTCTCATCGTATCACCAATCTGAATTACAGTTGAATGCAATTGAAGGCCGTTATTGAAACCGTCGGCTCGCATATTTCACTGGGATATCAGCCGAAGATTAGGAGATAGCCAATTCCGAAAACTGCGACATCGCAGATTGCATGCGATAACCAGCAAACCCAAATCGATTTGTGGCGTATGTACAACCAAGACCAAATCGCTGCAGCGGAAAGTAGGCCAAATGAAGCCATGATGGTTTGCCACCATAAGAATCCGAAGTAATGGAGTGCAATTGCATGATGCAATGTGAAAAGGACTGCAGACAAAAAGATCGCTGCAATTTCACTCCCGAATAATTCAATACCCTTGGTAGTGACAAACCATCGGAAAACATATTCCTCAAGTAGGCTATTCAAGAAAATCCAGTACAACATACCAGCGATGTATATTCGAATGTCCGTTAATCCAGTAGTTTCCATTTCTGCCAACATTGCTTCCGTATCAATGGTATCACCAAAGATATACCACATCAAGATAATTATGGCAGACATAAGAAGGCCGGTGATGGCGCCCATTGCCAGACCTTCCTTATCGGCCGGTGAACGGGAAATTTCTTTGCCCTCAACGCGTAGAAACCAGTATGCTGGGGCAATTAGGAGCCACAATTTACATGCCATGAAAAATATCTGTGAGGTTAATGCATCGTCATTATAGTTCAATGTAAAAAGAATCGAAATTGTAGGAATGAAAGAAACCAAACTTATGGCTACGATTGGGTGATGCTTGGAATCCATGACAATCCGTTATGCACGGTACTGAATATGCTTCCTACGTCACAGCAATGTTTGCTCGGCAAAGTGCTAAGAATGGTGCCATAGGCGAAAGAACATGACAACAGGTGCAAGGAAGGTTGCAGTAATTGGTGCGGGCAATGTAGGTGCTACATGTGCATTCGTCTTGGCTGAGAGGAAAGTTGGAAAGGTTGTACTTCTGGACATATACGAAGGATTTGCCAAAGGTAAGGCCCTAGATATGAGCCAGGGCGGGAGGATTCTGAACTATGATGGCAGGATTACCGGTACCAAGGACTATGCAGACATTGCTGGTTCCGACGTGGTCGTCGTGACATCAGGATTTCCTAGACAGCCGGGGATGAGTAGAGAAGATCTGATAGGGAAAAATGCAGATATTGTTTCCCAGGTAGGCAAGGGAATCAGGGAACACGCTCCGGATTCAGTTGTAGTCATGGTCACAAACCCGCTAGATCTAATGACATACCATATGCAGAAAATCACTGGATTTCCGCACAATAGAGTCGTGGGGCAGGCAGGAATCTTGGATAGCGCAAGAATGACTCACTTCATCTCCGAATCGGTAGGTTGCAGCAATGAGGATGTGCAGGCAATGGTTCTTGGCGGTCACGGCGATACAATGGTCCCGCTGCCTAGATACACTACAGTTAACGGAATCCCAGTAACCCAACTCCTCAGTGAAGCGGAAGTTGTAGCTATTTGTGAGAGGACTGCAAGTGGTGGTGGAGAGATTGTGAAGCTCCTTGAGAAGGGTAGCGCATTCTATGCCCCTGGCAGCGCAGCGGCAATAATGGCCGAGGCGATACTCGATGATAGGAAGAGGGTGCTCCCTTGCAGCACCTATCTAAATGGCGAATATGGAATGGAGGACATATACATTGGAGTTCCTGTAATTCTGGGCAAAGATGGTGTTGAGAGAATTATCGAACTAGAACTAGAGCCGCACGAATTAGAGAGCCTACATGGTTCGGGCGCATTTTACAAAGAGCAATTAGGTTCGATTCTGGGATATTGAACATAATTGAGATGAGACCGTGGCTACAGAGTATGTCCACCTAGAACATGACGGAAAATTACTCCTCGTTGATATGGGGGGGAAGGGTCCAGCAAAACCCCAGATGGGAAGGGATCTGCTCGATGGTGGATTTGTCATCAGACTACCAACTCCCGAGGAGGTGTCAGCATTGGGAATTAGTTGGGCCCACAGACGAACCAATAGAATTAGGCTGAATGAAATCGACTACGTCATCAGCCATGGTATTCCGGAAATCCCCTGGCCCGAGGATTGGGCCTGGAAGGATTCTGTAATCAGTGATAGTGCAGTTGACCCGGTTGCTAGAGAATCAGTCTATCGCACAATCCACAGGGTAGTTAGCAAAGTCGTCATCACGAATTCAAAACATGAAATCCTAATGGCTAAGGTATCGAGGGGATTCTTCACTGGGTGCTGGACCCTACCTGGTGGATTCGTAGACTACGGAGAACACCCTAGGCATGCTGCTGAAAGGGAGGCATTAGAGGAGTTGGGGGTTAGGATCGAAATCCCCGATTCCAGAGGTGAATCAGGGGCAGTTATTGATGGCGATGATTTGGGGGTAGTCCAAACTGAGATTTTCAACGAAGAGGGGATAAATTGGGTTTCTTTCACATATCGTTGCGAGACCGATTTGGGCGACCAGGAAATTACTCCCAAGGATGATGAAATTGAGAAGGCTGAGTGGTTTTCCAAGGAAGTAGCTCTGAATAAGGCTGTTTCGAAGTTTGATATAGAGGCAATAAAAAGATTGTGAATACGGATTCTTCGTCATGAGATCAGAAAAATGCGCCCCGCATCAGGAGTATGAAGACGAATCCTATCACTGCGAATGCCAGCCAGTTGGGTATCCCCATAAATTCGAGGCTTCCCATGACCCTGCCAGGGGGTATCAGCCTTGAACGGTTGGTCTAGTAAAATGTGGTGGGCCTGCCTGGATTCGAACCAGGGTCTATTGCTCCCAAAGCAACAAGCATAGACCAGACTAACCCACAGGCCCCTAGGAAATCAATGCGGACGACGAATCGTCATGAACTTTGCTGGAGCCAAGACCACGAGTCGCCGTCATGCCGGATTAGAATTCCTTCCATCTCAGCTTGCCCGATCAGATGTTCGCAAGATGGTTCGGAAATTCCTTTCTGAGTCAATTCCTCTTCAAGTGATGCAATAGTCAGAATGCCGTGCCGATCAGTTGCATCGTGCATTGCTTGAATTGATTTCGAACGGATATTTCCAGGTTTCTGGGCACTGTGGACCGATATTTTATCCCTCAACATAATCCTATTTTCGATATCTCGTGAGATTTCCCTGGGGAGGTTTGCATTGGATACCGCAACTGCAAGCTGACGTGAGTCTTCAAAGTTAGAGATTGGAATTGAACTCGATGAACCACATCTGGTGCAAGATGCCGAGTTCGCGGCATTACATCCGAATGCGTGTCCGCACTCGCATCTTCGCAATTGCCATTCGCCGCTCACGTATATTCTCAATCAAGCAGGTTCATCACTTTGTCGTGGCAAATATGAACATCTATGACTCTCTAAGAGTATTAATTATGAAGACGGGAAGATGGCTGGCTCTTGTTTCCTCCTTGATTCTAGTGGTTATCTCGTTGGCTATCATGGTTGTAGAACGAACGATTACGGCCGAGGCATGGGCAATGCTCCTACTAGCACCCATTCCAGCAGGTTTTGCTGTAACCACTAGAAATGGAAGAAATAATCGGACTTCTGAGATTGTCGATTGGCAAGAAGAACATGATTTGGAGCAGAACAAATCTGTTGGCGATCCTACTGAGGCGGGGTTTGATGTCCCGGTTCTATGATTCATGACAGACGTAGTGTCTCAAGATTTGCAGGAGCATACGTCTGGACCTTGAACCTCTCACGCAAGCCCATTCTGAAAGCATTACAAGTCTGAGGATCGCCATGATGGCAGATTATCTTTCTTGGGGTTGGATTCAATGCAGAAACATAATCCATCAATTGATTGCGATCAGAGTGCCCACTGAAGCCATCGATGATTACCATGTTGCATTTTACATCCAGCATTAATGTCTGCCCCTTGTCCATCAAAGGTACATGCGAGTGCCCCTCCTGAAGCCTCCTCCCTAGAGTCCCGGAAGCCTGGTATCCCACGAAACAAAGTGTATTGCCTGGCTCAGGTGCCCAGTGCTTGAGATACTCGATGATTGGACCACCAGTCATCATACCACTGGTGGCAAGGACTATGCAAGGGCTCGGATCTAGTAGGATGGACTCGCGCAACTCACGCGAGTCTACTTGCTTGAACCATGAAGAGTTGAATGGATTCTGGTCCCCTCCCCTAAGCATACTCTTCTTCAACTCCCTGTTCAAGAAATTAGGATGGCTAGAATGGATAGCACTTGCCTCGCTAATCATCCCATCGAGCCAAACTGTTACTGGTGGGACTCTGCCGGACTTGAAGAGCTCGTCAATTGCTAACATCACCTCCTGGGATCTACCCACGGCGAACACCGGGCAGAAAATCTTGCCCTTCCTGTTCAAGGTATCAGTGACAAGATCCTGTAACTCCTGGCTAGCTTGCTGTCTAGTAGGTTGGATGCTCTGAGGGCTTCCGTAAGTGGATTCTATTACCAGAGTGTCAACCTTAGGAAAGCGAACAGTTGCCGCATCAAACAGCCATGATTTCTCATACTTGATATCTCCTGAGAAAAGAAGCCTGTGTTCTGACTTGCCTTCTCCAATCTGCATGTAAACACTTGACGAGCCGAGTATGTGCCCGGCATTCTCCATCGTCATCTTGACGTCAGGTGCGATATCTGTTTTGTCTCCCCAGTTGACATCTACGACGTGCTTAATGCATTCTTGTATATCGGCCTTGGAGTATGGTGGTTCGTTTCCCTCCGCTTGGGAGACTTTGATGTAATCAATCTGAAGTAGCGTCATCAAATCACGAGTAGGTGGAGTACAGTAGACAGGACCCTTGTAACCGTACCTGAATAGAACTGGGAGCATGCCTATGTGATCCACGTGAGCATGGGTGATAACTACGGCATCTAAATTGTCAAGCGGAAGGAGTTCGGGAGCAGAGAAGAATGGTTGAACCTCATTTTGGTTATTTGTTGGTTTGGCACCAACATCAACTAGTACCTTCGACTCATTGGTAGTAACAAGATGCATCGCTCTGCCGACCTCCCTATAAGATCCCAGTGCAGATACCCGGACCCAAGATTCCCCGGGTCTTTGGGGTCGATAAATCCTAGTTCCGAATTTCTTCAATAGTGATTTCCGCTCATCGGCCAGTTCCTTTCGGTATCGGCGGATATCGTGTTGGGTGCGGCTTTCCCTTGCAGGGGCACGCTCAACCTTAACCAGCCAACCAATCTCATCCCTCAGGGAATTGATATGGGCCCCCTTGGGGCCGACTGCAGAAGATGGGTCGTCACATTCCAGTATAACCTCAGATAATGCAGGGTCCAACCATGTGTTCCTCACCTTTGCCTCTGGTGGAATAATCCGATTAACTGCATCATGAACTGCGGCATCGTCGGCCAGAATATCTGGGTGCGGCCTAACAACAACCCTTCTTTTGATAGTCTTGGCAATTCGTACCGTAAGACTTTCACTACCACCAGTGAATCGTCCAGGTTGTTTGGTGATTATTGAAATGGATCCAGCTTCCAAGGTCACCTCTGATTCTATATCGTCAGGTATCAATTTGGAGATCTTCCTCTTAATCTCCGGTAGGGTCAATCGCATAGTATTCTCCTCTTTTCCACAGGCAACTAGGCCAAGTCGGCGCTAGGCCGGGAATGTGATCAAAGTGAAGAGAGAAGCTCGCTGACTTCCTCTTCAGATAGTTGGGTGAATCCATCTTCGTTGGTAATAAAGGCTAGATCCATGCCATTTCCACTTGCTGCATCCCTCTGAGCAGATGCTAGGAGAGCCTTTGCGGCAACGGACAAAGCCTGATGTTTGGACATCCCCTCCTTGAATTGGTCCTCCAGTACCCCGTACATGTATGGGCTCCCTGATCCAGTTGCACAGTAGACATCGGGGATAGATCCACCAGCCGAGTCGATACTATAGACGCTTGAACCGGAGGGATCAACACCCACAATTAGCAACTGGACGTAGTGTGGTCTGCCGGAGAGAATGTTAGCAGTGAATGTCGCAGCTCCCTTAACAGTCATGGGTGCATCCCTCTTTAGTTCGTACAACTTCAACTCAGCTGCAAGAACTCTTGAGAGGGATTGGGCGTGTCCAACAAGACCTGCTGTGGTCAGTGCAATGTTGTCAGATATCCTGAATAGTTTTTGAACGGATTTATTCGCGATGAAATGTCCCATTGTTGCCCTGTGGTCTGCACCAACAACTACCCCACCATCGTAAGTAATGCCAACTGTGCTGGTGCCAGTCTTGATTGGGGTAGATGTTGCGTCCATAGTAATCACCGGCGGAGTTGCCAGTGATATTCACTAAAATCGACCCCTTATCAATGCGACGGGAGGTGGGGCTGCGAGAAAATGTATTACAATGGGCGGATATATTCCGCCAAAGTAGAAGGTATGAAGCGTCAAATGAATGTCGTAACTGCGTGCGTTCCGAAGACAAAGGCCCCAAATGGGTCGAAATGCCAAGTATTTCTGATCAGAGCAGCGGTAGTATTGAGCCCGGTGAACCTTATCACGACTTAGGAATGAAGTTTCCGAATGCTCCTGTTCCCCGAACCCAGGGCGATGTGATAGTCCATAGGGCCTTACTGGAAGATGTTACTGGAATAGCTCAACTAATGGATTGGATATCCGATGGAGATATCGTAATCGTAGAAATGACTGATTTGATGTCCAGGGATATGGAATTGCAATTGGCAGTTGGTAGAATCCAGGAGTTTGTGGAAGGTGACATGCGTGGACAGTTAGTACGTCTAGGTAATGCAAGACTGCTCCTACTACCCCCTACTTTCGATAGTGCGAGAGTGAAGTAATCATGCAGAGCGAGGTAGACGCGCCCTGTCCACAATGTGCAGAAGGTGACACTTTGACCATGCTAGCGATGAACTCTGAAATACCATATTTCGGAGAACATACACAGATCACCGTCTTATGCTCATCTTGCGGTTGGAAGCACACGGATTTCATTCCATCGGACGGGCAAAAGCCTGGATTCTCGTCTCTGGTTGTCGATAATGACCAAAAGACGATGGCGAGAGTAGTGAGGTCATCTTCGTGTACCATAAGAATACCAGAGCTAGACCTTGAGGTCTCCCCTGGTGGTTCATCTAGTGGATACGTGACAAACATAGAGGGAGTGATAAAACGATTCGAAAATGCTATCGAGACTATCATTAGAGGTGATGATGACGGAATGGGTACAGAAATTGCGAAAAAAATCTTGGATAGACTGCGACTTGTCAAGCAGGGCAAGGATAGGGTCAGTGTAGAGTTACTTGACCCTCGAGGAAGAAGTCAGATTATCCATGGTGAAGCGATATCAAGGGAATTGAATGATACCGAGAGTGGGGACTTGGAAACAGGGCCCGAGATCCCAGTATTCGATCTAAGCTAGATTGCATCTGGAGCGAGGAACTCGTCCACCCTGTCTTCCCACTGTATTCTCTTTTTTGCGAGTTCGGACAACCATTCGGTAGCGCTGTCGATGCATATTTGCTTTATCTCTCCGGCCAGTAACCTTCCACTTTCGTATTCGTCCTGAATCTCTTGCAAAGCATTGTCATCTTCTTCAAAGAAGAATTGCAAGTATTGGAAGGCTACGTCCTTGGATACATCACCACCGTGCCTACGATGTTCCTCGACCGTAGGTTGCCCGCCACTAATCGCCCTCTTGACCTTCTTCGTCATCACTCCTACGTCGTCGTCCATGAAAATCGTACTTTCTGGTTTTGAAGATGACATCTTATCACCAGTCATGCCAACTGCAAATCTATGGTATGTTGAGCATGGTGGCAAGAGACCCATTCCACCCATATTCCTCTCTATTGATAGCAGTTTCATTCTAATTCGGAATTTGTCAGTAGTCGTTGCGGCGGGAATCTCAATAGTTCCGTGCTTGGGGTTCGATATTACATCAGAGAACCCGAGATCGATTATTGAAGATTCCAAATTTGCCATCATAGACTTTCTCGAGTCCATGTCAACCTTGCCTGAATCTGTAACTCCTAGATCTGAACGATTACCATCTTGAATAGAGAGTGCGACTGTCAGTCCTCCAGACTTTCTTTGCTTTACGTTGAACCAGTTACTCTTCTGAGTAATGTCCCTAGTCAATCTCAGGTGTGGGTCCTGGTCAACACCTACTGGAACAACGATTGGCCTCAGGCCGCCGTACTCATCCATCTGCGGGTGTACTATATCGCCGACTTGTACGAGCGGTGCTTGGACGTGAGCAAGATTTGTCTCGCCATTAAACCCGTAAATCGCCTCGAATTCAGAAAGATTTGTTCTCTGACCTAAAGTGAAGGCAAGCCTCTGAACAGCTGGCCTAGAGCTCTGAAAGTATACACTAGTGTTGTCTGGATCAAGACCCAAAGCGGCATAGTTGAGTACATATTCACGTAATGCCGTCTCACGACCCTCTGCAAGTGAAGTGCCACGGGTGGCAAGGGCCTCTAGGTCAGCAACAGCAACTGTGACATCCGCACCCTGCTCCTGAAACCATCGAACTTGATCAATTACCATGCTATGCCCTAGGTGCATCCTTCCACTAGGCATCAGGCCGGTAAGAACTCCGAATGGATCCCTGGCACTCATGCAGTCAACTACTACATCGAGGTCCCTGTGGCCGAAAACTATGCCTCTACGATGTAGCATCCCAGGATTTGGGAGGGAGTCTTGATCAACAGAAGACAACCCAAACTGGCTGACAATTCGGCCATAGTCAGTCGATTGCTCAGATGACCATGGGTCTATCCTTCCGGCCTTATCCATGTAATGCGGCATGTATTGCACCCAATCAAGGCATCGCTAATTGTAGTGCCAATACTTGCGGACAGTTACAACGAATAACACCGCCGCACCCCGAAAGGTGTGGCCGTCATACACTGCTTCGGGGTTGGACTAGTGGGTTCCTATGTAGCTAGGAAGTTTGCAGAGTCGGGTTTTACTGTCCATGCCTATGACCCCCAGCCACATCGTGTTATGGGGATTCCCGGAATCGAAATTCATCATCTAGAGCCAGATGAAGACCCGATAGATCTGATGCTGGAACTAGTATACTCGCGGGAAGGCATTACATTCGAACCGAATAGTGACATTGTGGTCAATATGCTACCTGGGGACATAGGGCATTCAAGCACAACATCACTTGCAGAGTTGCCATGGAGAACCGTTGACCTAAGTTTCAGCGAGTTCACACCGGACAGGGATGATGAGAAGGCTAAGGAATACGGGGCAACAATCCTGTGGGATACAGGCATTGCACCTGGCCTATCCAACATGCTTCTTTCATTGGCTTACGGTGAGATGGGGGCTTTGAAGAATGGAGAAGTGAGAGTCGGGGGCAATCCAACGGGTCCCACGGAAGGTTGGAACTACATGGCACCATTTTCACCAATTGACGTTGTAGCTGAGTATACTAGGCCTGCGAGGGTAATCAGAGATTCTGAGCTAGTGACGTTGCCGGCACTCTCTGAGAGGCACGAGATAGAAGTGCCCGAGAAAGGAACGATGGAAGCCTTCCTGACAGATGGGCTTAGGAGCGTCCTAACCACAATTCCCGCTGTTGACCTTTCCGAGTATACCGTTAGGTGGCCAGGGCACATCCAAAGGTTCATTGATCAAAGAGAGTCTGGGAAAATAGACGTTCAGATGCTAACAAACGAATGGCAGTATAACGAAAAAATACCTGAGTTCACCTGGATGGAGGTTACTGCAGAGGACCATAATGGGAAGAAAATGACTTGGCGTGTGCAGGATCACGGTGGCGATGATGGGCATTCAATGGCTAGAGCCACGGGCCTAGTAACAATATGCTGTGTTGAAGAGTGGCTAAACGATCCCAATATGCTTCCACCAGGAGTTCACCCCCCCGAGGCACTTCCTCCCGAAGCAGTGGGGAGAATAGTATCCCGAATGATTCGTGAGGGCGTGGAAATCGAAGGGCCTTTGATCAGTGGTCCTGATCTCTAGATCCCCAGAATTGGTCGTTTCTAAGTAGAAATACTATCGAAAGTGGAACGGCAATGAGCATCGTTAGAGCGAATAGGGGCAATTTCCAACCCACCACGTCTTCTGTTGGCCTCTCAACCAACCATGTGAAGGTTAGTTCGGTACCAGAGAAATCCTGAGTCCACCTGAAAAGATTAGTTGTGTGGTGACCGACTATCGTAATCGAATAGTCGAGGTCGTTGAATGTGACCATCGGAGTAGTTTCAACATTATTAGTACTATTTTCCAGTTCAACAATTATCGTTGAATGAGGGTCTTGGGTTACTATAATTCCCCCCTCAACGTGACGCCACCCAGTAACGAGTTTACGTTCCGTACCAGTTAGCAATGGCAGAGATTTACCCTCGGAATCAGACACATCTGCCACAGTGGATTCGAATTCGATCATCACAGTACCGGGAACCGACCAAGTGTGAGTTCCCAGTTGCTGGGGGGATGAATCGATAGTAATTGTAGAGCCATTCACAGACGCTGTAGTAGAGATCCCTGATTCTCTATGATTATGCCACTCACCCCAAGTTGTGAACCAAACCGGTTGCTCCTCAATCCAAGAAATCACATCCTTGTCCTCGCGAACGCGTAGATCACCGATTCGAGCCCTCCAGTGAACGCTTACGAGGGAGTCCTCCTCAGCCGATTCAATCAGTGTTTTATCGGCTACTCCCTTCTCCAGACTGGCGCCATTCCTAATTGCAATAGACAGGCCTTCGGGAGCCTCTTCGACCATGTCACCTACGATCTGGAATCCGGAATTTTTCAGAGAGGCTCCCAATTCGGCGTTTATGACATCTGAATCTATTCCGAATGAAATGGGGCTATTTCCCCATCTTGAGGCGTTTGTTTGCCCTTCAAGATATTCCTTGCATGCAGCGATGACCCAAGGCTCATCGGTCGTCACTATGCCCTCATAGCCTTGGCATCCGAACTCATCACCGCTAGCCAGGCGTTCTTCAGAAATTACGCTTGAGAGCCAAGTATCGGTGCCCCATTCACCTGCAACTGAGGGTGCAATAAGTGGTATGAAAAGCAAAGCAGAAACTAGCAGTGTTTGCAATTTCCCCCCCATGGCACTCTCTGATAGTTTTGCTTATTCAACGTATTCAACTGTAAACTATGAAACAGGGTACTACTGGCGAGGGGCATGGGTCTCTCCGACGGGTCGCTGGAGAAGATTTCTTCTTGGGTCGGACTAGAAGGAACTGGTGAGGGGTTCTCTACACCCGCGATTTACAGATTCCTTGAGAAGTATGTCCCTGCACTACTGAGGTCAATAACAAATGTGCATATCAGAGGGGCGCACAAGGTCCCGATGCAGGGAGCGGCAATTTTCTGTGGCAACCATCTGGGAAATCTGGACCCTTTCATCAAGATCCTCGCATCCCAGAGGCCAATTCATTTCATGGCAAAGGAAGGGCATTTCGAAAGGCAACCCAACAGGTTTGTTATGATCTCGACCGGACAGATTGAGACCTTCAGAGAACATGGCGGGAGGGATGCCTTGGCTAGGGCAGTGGATGTGATTCAGAGTGGACGTTGTCTGGGAGTTTTTCCAGAGGGAACCAGATCCAGGAGAGAGTCGCCCCCCCTGCTTCAGCCGGCAAAGACTGGTTTCGCAAGGCTTGCAGCGAGATTTCCCAATGTCCCGGTTGTTCCTGTTACCATGTCGATTGGGGCGAGAGACTTCATGCCACCTGGAAGTAAATTCCCCAAGCCATGGAAGAGGATCGAGTTGATTGTGGATGATCCCATAACATTCGCTGAGTGGGCACACCTCCCAGAAGGCGGTGGAATAGACGATAACTGGGTGGAGGAGATGGCGGATCAAGGAGTCGAGCAGAGGCAGGATTCCATGAGGTCCCTTTACAGGAAATTCGCAGACCAGTTTATTGAGACCCAGAAAATGAGGGGCGCCCCTTAGCGCATTCTTGATGGACTACCTGCTCGCACCGGGTATGGTACATGGAGCAATATCTCGATCTACTGAGGAGGATTCTTGATGAAGGCGCAGCCAAAGGCGATAGGACTGGGACTGGGACAATTTCCGTATTTGGGCATCAAATGAGGTTCGATCTATCTGAGGGTTTTCCAGCTGTCACCACGAAGAAGGTCCACTGGCCCAGTGTAATACATGAGTTGCTTTGGTTCCTCTCGGGCGAGACCAATATAGCATACCTGAAGGAGAACAATGTAAGAATCTGGAATGAGTGGGCGGATGAAAATGGTGATCTCGGGCCGGTTTACGGAAAGCAATGGAGATTCTGGGAGTCAAATGATGGTAGGGTCATTGACCAAATCGAAGGCGCAATTGATCTGATTAAGAACAACCCTCGAAGTAGAAGGATCATCGTATCTGCATGGAATGTAGGCGAATTAGACGAGATGGCTCTGATGCCATGCCATGCCTTCTTCCAGTTCTATGTGAATGAGGGGAAGTTGTCATGCAATCTATATCAGAGGAGTGCCGATGCTTTCCTAGGAGTGCCATTCAACATATCATCGTATAGCCTCCTTACCTGCATGATTGCCCAAGTATGCGGACTGGAGCCGGGTGAGTTCGTTTGGACAGGAGGAGACTGTCACCTCTATCTAAATCACATGGAACAGGCGAAGATGCAGATCGTGAGGGAGCCACTAGAGCTCCCGAAGTTGCGACTCGACCCAGCTATTTCCAGCATCGATGAATTCACGTACGAGCACATCACTATCGAAGGCTATGACCACCATCCTCACATATCAGCACCCATTTCCGTATAGTGATACAATGAAGATGGCGATGATCGTCGCAATGGACGAGGATGGCAACATAGGTTCCTCGGGAGAGCTCCCCTGGAGACTAAGGAGCGATATGCTGCGATTCAAGTCACTCACTGAGGGTGACGGATTCAATTCTGTAATCATGGGCAGGAGGACCTGGGACTCCCTTCCTGATGAGTTCAAGCCCCTTCCTGAGAGGGCCAACATAGTGATGTCTAGGGATACAAACTGGAATGCTGACGGTGCAGACACAGCCCTTTACGTCGGTAGGGCAATTGAGATAGCATTTGCAGAGGGCAGTGAAGAGTGCTGGGTCATTGGTGGATCGCAGATTTACGAGATGTTCCTAGACAGGGTGGACGAGGTCCACGTTACTACTGTCCACGTCAGCGGTAGCGGGGACATTTCCTTCCCCGAATGGGACAGGTCGGATTGGTCCGAGGCCGTAATTGAGCAAACGACCGCGGATGAGGACAATGAACATGCAACAACATACTCGGTTTGGACAAAGAGTTGATTTGCCCTACTTCTCAGACTAATGCTATGAAGTACCAAGCACTAGTGATAGGTATGCTCATCTCCTGCTTTCTAGTAGGGTGCACCGATGCAGATGTCGAGAGCGCTGAGCAGGCCCTCGGTTGCACATATACAGATGCTTCAAACTACAATGCCACTGCAGCGATAGACGATGGATCTTGCGTATATCCCGAACCCCCCCTCCCGGTTCCTGGGTGCATGTACTCCGATGCGCTGAACCACAATCCATCGGCTACGGAGGACGATGGCTCATGCAGGTATCCTGTAGTTCCAGACCCCGTTCCCGGATGCACATACTCAGATGCTTACAACTACGAAATAAACGCCACAGAGGACGACGGGTCCTGCGTCTACGATAGTGACGGAGACGGCATAATCGATTCCTTCGAGGAGGCTGGCTGCACAGATGTCAATGCGAACAACCACAACTCATCATCAACCGACGACGACGGTTCGTGCGACTACGACGAGGACGATGATGGGGTATACGACTGGGCCGAGTCAGAGGGGTGCACAGATGCCAATGCGACCAACTACGATTCGGGCGCCACCGAAAGCAACCATTCAATGTGCGAATACCCATTCATGATGACTTTGGGCGATTTGGAGTCCTACCTCGGGGATACGAACGACGACGGAGTCTCTGATGGCTTGGATACGACTCTTGTTGCCCTCGGAAACGTTACTGCATTCATCAGACTAATTGATGTCTCAGAAAGTACCGAAGAAGAAGGACTGGAAAGCGATTCCAATGCCAATACGACATCAGTGGAGCTCATGATTGGGCACGACCCCGACAACGAAATCATGTACAACAGCATGGTCTTGAGATTCATGGGGGACATTTCAATGGAGCAAACCACAGTGCAGGGTCCCGATGGGATAAACTACCGGATTGGTAGTACTGCTTCTGGATCTTGGTACTATGCGAGGGACGAGGTTTACCAGTACGAGAACCCATTCTCGGAAGAAGAGGGAGAAGAGGGCGGAGGCAGCTCAGAAGACGATGGGGGGGAGGATGAGTCCCTCTGCGATGATTTCTTTGATAATGCCCCATTCAATTGGACGGATAATTGGACGCTATCATACGATGATGGAGTCAACACGGCCGAAGGAAGAAACGAGACAATGGGATTGGACGCGAGACTAGAATTAGTTGGAAGCCCGCCTCATCTGAAACTTGTCAAAATATCATCGTTTGAAGGCATGGAATGGTGCTCGATAGAGATCTTGGATAATTCGCTAATAGATATTGAAATTGATACCTCCCTCCCAAGGACCTCGATGACTATGAAGATGGAGAACGAGATCGAGGAGGATTCGGGCAATACCAAGACATGGTCAGCCGATCTCAGCGACGAGCACTTCGAGGAAGTGAACCTGACTGAAATCGTCCTACGCGTCTATGCAGCCGATGAAGAGTCGGAAGACGGAGGGGGATCACTCGTCACTGAAATGGTTCTGAGCGAGCTAACCTCAACCTATACAGACCAGTGCTACCAATGGACGCTGTCATGGGCCGACAACGACAATGACGGGTACACCTCTGCGGGGGATGCTTACACAGTCACCAGAACGGATAGGGTAATCGACCCCTGCCCAGACGATGACGAATACAGGAACAAGGACTTCCAGATCGTGTTCTACGACTTGTGGGCAGACATGCCAACAGGGGGAGTATTCACTCCAGGGTTCGGGCTCATCGCAGCAATCTCGGCCCTTTTGGCTTCGTCGATGTTCATTGGCAGGAGAGGCGTATGATTACCGCACCTTCGAACCCGAGAGGATGTCACCCTCGGTAGTCAGAACCTTGACTCCGCCTTCACCGTCGTCTGCTGCCAGGATCATGCCCTCGGACATTACCCCCCTGAGCTTCCTAGGTTCCAGATTGGCTACGAATACAACGTTCAGGCCCTCTAACTCAGATGGCTCGTAATGCCCCTTCAACCCTGCACAAACAGTTCTAGTTGAGTCGGAACCTTCGTCGATTGTAATCACGAAAAGCTTGTCCGCGTTGGGATGGTCCTCTACAGAAATGATCCTACCGGTCCTCATCTCAACCTTCATGAAATCTTCGAAGTCGATGTAATCCCCCCCATCCGTGGGACTGGGTGGGCCATCATTGTCCTTACTGTCAGACAAGGACTCCTCGCTCTCGAGTATCTCCTCCAAGTCTAATCGTGAAAAGAGAGGTTGTGGTGCCGCTGGGTTCCACGATAGTGGCTCTATGCCATTCATGGAATCCTCCAATAGGATGGTGTCGATGTCCGATTCGTTCCCGAGCATCGACCATAGCCTCTCGGAGGAAAATGGTATGAATGGCCTCATACATACAGCTAGGCAGCTGCAAATCCTCCAGGACAGGGCCAATGAAGACAGTGATTGGTGCCTATCTGGGTTCTCTTCCCCTTTGAGGTGCTTCCATGGAGCAGCTTCTTGGAGTAGTGAGTTGCCAATCTGGGCGATTCCCATTATGCTCCTCAGTGCCTCTTTGAAACGCTGTCTCTCCATAGAGTCGATAGCACTGGATATCTTTTCGTTGACAGAGCTAATTGTTTCTAGATGCAACTCGTTTTCGTCATAGCTAGCTAGCGGATTCCCCCCGTCGCTATGCAGGCGGTGTGTCAGAGTCATCACCCTGTGAACGAAATTCCCATACGTTCCGATGAGTTCGTTATTCACCCTGTCGACATACTCGTCCCATCTGAAATCTGTATCATGGGTCTCTGGCATGTTGATGGAGAGGTAATATCTGAGTGCGTCCGGGTCATATCTCTCCAAGTATGAAGGGAGCCAGACGCCATGTCGCCTACTCTTGCTGAATTGGCCGCCCTGAAGCATCAGAAACTCGTTCGAAGATACATTGTCCTCCAGAACCATATCCCCGGGCTCTGGGACATGGGAAACCTCGCTTGCATCAACGGCATTCAGACCCATCAGTATAGCAGGCCAGATAATTGTGTGGAAGGGGATGTTGTCTTTCCCCATGAAGTAGATGTGACGTGGGCTTTCTCCTTCTTCTGGAACCAACCACCAATTCTTCCAAGCATCAATTCCATCTGAATGACCGGATGGTTCGGCGTATCTCTCTGCCCAAATACGAGCACAGGTGTAGTATCCCTGTACGGCTTCAAACCAAACGTAGATTCGTTTTGATTTCCATTCCGGACCATCGAGTGGAATCTCTATTCCCCACTCAATATCCCTGGTTACTGCCCTAGGACGAAGTCCCATATCGAGCCAGTTCTTAGACATAGAACGGACATTTGCCTTCCAAACACCTTGCCTCTCGGACGAATGGGCCACCAATGATTCCTGGAAGTCATTAAGACGCAGGAAATAATGCTCTGTGTCCCTGACTTCAATATCAGACTCGCCTTCTAACTTGGAACGGGGGTCGATGAGTTCGTGAGCCTCGTAAGTGGCACCACAAGAGTCGCACTGATCGCCTCTAGCACCATCTTCTGAGCACGAAGGGCACTTTCCCTCTACGTACCTATCTGGCAGGAACCTGGCCTTTCCATCCTTGTTAACTGAACAATACTGCTGCATGGACTCGCGTTCCAGAAATCCGGAGTTAAGCAATTGTGCGAAGACCTCCTGCACGATTTCCTTATGCATAGGGTCAGAAGTGCGATTGTACAATGCACCTCCAAATTCTATCCCCCGTGGATCAACAGGATTTACCCATGAGCAACCTAGATCAGCCAGTGCCTGGGTGTTAACCTCGTGATACTTGTCCACGACATCTTGGGGGCTAATGCCCATCTCCTCTGCGGTTAGTGTTATTGGCGTCCCATGTTCATCTGAGCCACTACACATCAGCACTCT
>Ga0208764_10000171_pt1 | contig 37529 bp, 28 predicted proteins | sample ETNtaG_18_FD_185762 | JGI IMG/M metagenome (GOLD analysis project Ga0208764, IMG submission 185762) | Marine microbial and viral communities from oxygen minimum zone, Eastern Pacific Ocean - ETNP201302SV91 (SPAdes) (version 2) | ecosystem: Environmental > Aquatic > Marine > Oceanic ... | reverse complement strand
CAGTCGAAGGTACAGTCAATAGCAGTCTCTTCTTCGCTCATGAGTCCCCAAGAGAATCCCAAATAGGGATGATTGCTGATGGTATTGAAGCATTGAGAGATAGGGGTTTTCTACTTGCGGCAGCACCAACAGGAATTGGCAAGACTGCCGCTGCACTGGCATCCGCACTGAATGCAGCGAATCAGAGTGAGAACGCGGAAATTCCCAAAATTATGTTTCTTACCGGAAGGCAATCACAACACAGGATAGTTGTTGATACGATCCGTGAAATCAACAAGAGGTTGCCAACTGGTTTCGCTAGAGTGAAAGTAGTGGACATCATTGGAAGGGAAGGTATGTGCAAAGTAGTAGATAGGTCCACCGGAAAGTGCAATTGCGAAATTGGAGTAACTGAGTCCGAGAGGAGGTTCCTGAGGGCGGACTTAGAGGAGTTCATACATTCAGAACCACGGCATGTTGATCAAGTTCTGAAGCGAGTAAGGAAAACGGACGTATGTGCATGGGCAACTGCAAGAGAGGCGGCAAAAAACACCAGGGTGATCGTCTGTGACTACAATCACGTTTTCGTGGAGAGCGTCAGAGATGCTTCACTCCCAGTGATGGGAATAGATTTGGAAAATACGATTCTTATCGTCGATGAGGCGCACAACCTTCCGGATCGAATTAGAAGCGGGCTGGAGAGGAGGATTACTGAGAGGGTCTTTCAAAGAGCTCTGTCTGATGTTGAAGAATACAAAGAGAGCATGCAGAAAAGAGAGGCTGACTTGGAGATGCCTGAATCGAATCAGCTTAGAGAAGCTAAATCTCTGGAGAAGCAAATCAGAGCATTGAGGGACGACTCGGGGCTGAGGAAATGGTTTGAAGAAAAGAAGGATGAGAACAAAGAGACGAAAGGGGACGATGTCAGAGTAGTTACTCAGGATTTCCTAGACGTTGTTTCTATGGCCATAGGTGGTATTCTAGAAGAAGACCCAGAAGACGATATATCCCGTCTGAGGATGATGATTGCAAGATTGTTATCAGTCGTAATTGAAGAAGATGAGGATTCAGATGAAGATGAGCAGAATGACTGTACTAGGCTTGCAGAGATATTGGAGATTTGTATAAGATATAGGAAAAGTCCGGCGTTGGCCTTAGTATTCGATGAACTGCTAGATGAGCCAAGGGTTACCAGCCATCTACTAGACCCAAGTGTTGTTGGCGAACCGATCTTCGAGCATTGCCTAGGTTCGATATTGATGTCTGGGACTCTATTCCCTCCAGAAATGTACGCTGAGATATTAGGGGTGCCAAGCGTTCGTTCTTCGTGTAATGAGTATTCGTCGGGTTTCCCTTTGGGCAATAGGCCAGTACTAATTGCAAGTGATGTGACAAGTAAGTACACGGAAAGAGAGAGTTGTTTTTCTTCAATAATTAGCCATGTAAAGTCGGTAATTGACAACACTAAAGGAAATGTTGCGATTTTCGCACCTAGCTATTCTATGCTGGATAGGATTCATAGTGAGTTTGAGAATACTTGGAGTCCGAAGAAAATAATCCGGGAAGAGCAGCGGATGAGCAAATCCGGTGTAGAGAGTTTGATCTCTAAGCTCTATGAGCACAAGCAAATGGGGGGCGCTGCTCTTTTCGGCGTTCTGAGTGGGAAGTTATCCGAGGGGATAGATTACTCTGAAAATGTCCTGAGCGCTCTTGTTTGCGTTGGTCTTCCTTTGCCACCTCCAAGCGCCAGACAAGACGCCCTGCTAGAGTATTATGCGAAGAAGTATGATAGGAATCGGGCATGGAAGTATGCAAGCCTCCAACCCGCTGTGAACAGCATACTACAGGCCCTTGGCAGACCAATCAGAAAAATGGAGGATAGGGCGATTGTGGTTCTCCTAGAGAAGAGGCTTCTAGAGGGCAGAGTCAGCAGTTGTATGCCTGCAATGCAGAAGATGCGAACATCAAAACCAGAGAGGACTGCAGAACGAGTCAAGGCGTTTTTCGAGATCTGACCAACAATGGGTTCATGCGAGTCGGGCAACTGGGCAATGCATGGAGTGGACCAGGGTTGATGTCCAATCCGATACAGGAATAGAGGCTACTGGTGGGCTGGCGGATCTGAAATTAGGTCTTGATACTGATGCGGAATCGATGCATATGGGATTCCTAAACGAGTTGCCTCACCTCTCAGAAGTAATGGAGGTTCACAACTCCGTAGTCTCCGACATAGAGTCTAGAGTCATGAGCGATTCTATTTCCACTTTGGGAGAGTTTGTCTCTGAGTTCGGGGGAGAATGGACAGAATCCGAAATCAGACTGCCCTTGAAAACAGCCAACAAGAGCGATTTTGCCATAGACACTACGATTGAAAATGACTCCCAGATTGTCAGAGTAATTTCTCCAGAGAGGTTCGGGGGATTGATCAAGACATTCCGACTGCCAGAGGGCAGGAGCGTTGCAAAGGCTATTTGGGAAGGGGAGTTCATTTCAATCAAGCTGGATTGATTCACTCCTCAATCTCGATGTGCAAATCCCTCTTTGGCAAGTCTTGTATCGCCTCAATCTCCTGCATTACTGAAGAGAGTGCTAATTGTGCGTTGTCCCTGTGACTGTCTCCCAGAACGTGGCTCGAGTACCTAGCCTCCTCGAAAATTCTATCCAACGACACCAAGGAAGCCTCGCTGATTGGGAGTGCCTCCCTGATTGCGTGCTCGAACTCTCTTACTGTCTCGAAGTTCCTTCTCAGGAAACCTCGGCGCATGAGGACTGAACACATGTTCTCGTAGCACAGGAAGATGGCTCTGCGGTATTCATCGCCAGATGCTAGCATCTCGACGGTCTGTCCCAGGACCTTAGCGAGGTCCCTAATTGTTGATTTCCTCTTCGTATTGAATGCCATGGCTCCGATGGCGATTGCGATTGCTGCTATCACCAGAGCACCGAGTCCGACGGCTGCGCTGCCAAATATGGAATCATCATCTTGTTTCTCGTAAGTTATTGAAACTCCGGAAGATGGAAGTAGAGCGAGGCTTCCCGGGTCGATGAATTCGGAGTCCGAGCCAATCATCACGGTTAGAAGACCCCACCCCTCAGGAGGTAGGGACTGTTCTGAGAAGGCGGGCAGAGGGGAAATTGACTTGAATTCATACTGGAAGACGCCATCTTCCCCAGTTAGTTTGGAGACCGAGAAGTGAGTAGTGCTGCCATTCACCAGGCTGGCAGTTAGAGAGAGCCCCTCCAGAGGAGCTCCAGTATCCCTAGCTGTTGCGTTTACAGTACCCCTGATCACCCTCTGACCGTTTGAGAGGTCCAGTTCAGAGTATACGAAGTCGACCTCTATCATTACCAGAATCTCGATTTCCCTAGAAACCCCATTCAGGAACCTTGACTGGTCGGAATCGACCACGATGGTGACGATGTTCTCACCCGGATGCATGAATTCCTGAGCCTTTGCTCTTATCTGGAAGTTCATGGTGCTCGGATTGTCCCATGGGCCAGCTGTGATTGGAAGGTTCGACTCCCCCCATGTTAGGCTCATGGAAAGGTTGGAGAAGATTGCTGATTCTCCCCCTACTTCCCTTAAGAGTCCCTGAATCATTATCGAGCTGGAGGGAGAGGCATCGCCTCGAATGATTGTGTTGGTGATTGGCTGTACCTCGACTACGATGTCAGAAAGGGCAAAGACCTGGGAAACGGCCTCCGTGGGGAGGTATAGGAACTCGCCACCGAAGTGAAATGAGACATTATGAGAGCCTCTGCTCAATGCGTATTGCACCCTATGGCCATAGTAGAAGAATCCCCCTTCCTCTGTGACAACCGATTCGACGGGGGACCCGTCCAATAATACCGAAATCTCCCTGCCCTCAAGGCCCTGCTCGAAACCGGTGTCAGATTCGAAAAGTCGTCCACTGAAGTTCCAATGCCCCCCTCTAGTAACATACGTCTGTTCGACCTGATGTGAAATTGTGGTGTGGTAAGATACTGTGAAGTTTGAATCTATTATTCCCTGCCTGTAGAATCCTTGTGCTGGGGAGATTACAGAAATAGAGTGATTTCCAACGTCCATAGAATCTGGAATAGTCCACTCCAGTGACCAAATGCCATTTTCCTGGCTGCTGGTGATCCCAACTAGTACGCCATCAACGAATGCCTCTATTGTTTGGCTTCCTAGCCAACCGTTCTCCAAATTGTCCTTTGCAGAACCAGAAATCAGCATGACGTCCCCCACAGCGATTGGACCTATTGGTTCCATTGTGAGGAAGACTGGTGAGAAGACAGTGAATACCACGGATGATTCTGATGGTAGCAGGAAGTCCTCTCCTGCGAACTCTATCCCGATTACCATTGGCCCTAGTTCCATATCTGGTGCAATGGGGACAAAACCTGTGAACGAACCGTTTCCATCCACCGATATTGAGGTTATTTCTTGACCGTTTACCGACATGACAAGGTCTCTTCCTGGGATGACTCTGCCAACACTGTCTGTTAGCACCCCTTCTACTACTGCTACCCCCGTTCTGTCAATCTCGGCCGGAGGGGTAGAGATTACCACTTGAGTCGGTTGGGTCACATTGAACAACATTGAGTCAGAGGAGCCCAAGTAGTATTCTGGATTGAGAGAGTCGCCTTGTCCCATTGGATCTACCCAAGAAAATCCTCCAAGGAAATCTACGCGAGCCGTGTGGGAGCCGAAATCCATATCTGAGGGGATAAGGAATGTTATGGACCACTGTCCCGTAGTAGCGTTGGAGAAAGTGGTGTAGGAAGGGCCCACGTCGATACCATCGATGTACAGGTGAATCAGCCCCCCACTAGAGTTGCCACCATCCTGCAGGAGCTGCCCCCTCTCATCCAGAAGTGAGCCAACCAGAGTTACCGAACCGCCGGCTATGGATGGAGAAGATGCTTCCTTCAGGACTAGTTCTGTGGGAACTAGGACGACCACCCTAGTCCATGCCACATCACCTATGAGGCCAATAGTCCCATTGATTCCCGAGAATGTTGCTGTGACCACCATTGGCCCGGGTTCCCTATCTGGCCTAACCAGTATTGATGCTGAGGCGGTGCCGTTCGAATCGGACAGGCCCCCCCATACGGTGAGATTGTCGATTCTTACCACTATAGTCGCGGAAGTTACAGGTCCACCTGCGTTATCTATCAGGGAGAGGGAGATATCGAAAGTTTCACCCCTGATTGTCCTGTTATCGGGGTCAAGATCATCGGGGCTTTCTATAGTTAGAACCGAAAAGCCTCTGCTATCGAAGGTGGCAAACCCAGATGCAGATGTGAAATATGTCACCTGCGGGGTGAAAGAAATATCCAATCCATGCGGCCCTCGTGGGAAAGAAAGATCGAGCCTTAGTTCCGCCGACCAGGTTCCATCGGCGTTGAATGTGACTTGGGAAACAGTGAATGTGCTTGATTCACCATCAATGGAGAATGTCAATGTTGGATTCAATGGGTTTCCGGAAACGTCAGACAGCCCAGACCCGTTACTCGATGTCAGAGATCCAGTGATGTTGAAGAATTCCCCAGGGAGTGGGTTCGCGGTTATCGGATCTATTGCCATTGTGGCCGAAGATCTCACTGTAATGGTATTCAGGATCTGCACAGCTTGTTGGAGGTCAGCAGACCCGTTGAAGACGAAGGTGACATTCACCAGGCCAAGAGGATGGTCATGGGGGACTTCGAATTCGAAGGCTACACTGCCATCAGCGGCCGTAACCCCCGGATCTAGCCAAGTATCATGGAAGAGGGCCAAGACTTCGAAGCCAGAAAGCGGGTTCTCGTTGTTGCTGAACTCAACTAGTCTAGTTGTGATGGTGATGGATTCGCCCCTGTCAACGATGGTGTTAATGAACGGATTAGAATCGACGAACTGAGGTATTCCCACCACTAGTATTGAAGCATCTCCATTTCCTGTAAGATAGAACGGTGTCGATCCGTTGACTACGCTAACGACCACGGTCCTGTCGCCCCTGAGGACACCGTTCCCTAGAACATCGGTTGGGACTGTGAGGTTGAAAGCTCCAGACATATTAGTAGTCTGATTATCGATCAGAAGTTCTCCCGGTTCGTCTAGGAAGAAGACGTTGATGCCGACCGGTCCGTCTACTGTCCTGTTGACATCTGCTGAGTCCATCACATTGCCCACTAAGTTGAATGATTGCAGTGCGGTGACCTGGGAAGGGATTGAGGTAATCTCAACGGAGCTGGCGACTTGAACTGTTAGGTTCACGAAACTTTCGTTCCCAAGCCATCTTCCCGCTTCGGTCGTTGTTAGTGTGTCGGAAAGATCGTCGGGTGCATGCACCCTAATGTCGTAGAATCCGGGTGGGGCGGTAGATGGGACAATTGGATCGAATGATACCTGTCCGTCTGAGTTGGTAGTACCAGATTGAAGTATTGCCTCCAAGGGCCCGCCCCAGTCGAAGTATAGATCCAGAGAAACACCGGAAAGTGTCACATCTGGATCTTCGACATCTGTAACAGTTGATTGGAGTAGTAATTCTTCTCCGGCGGTAACTATGGCAGACTGGGGCTCGGTCTCGACGACAAACTCAGTCTGTACGCCTAAATCGATAATTGTTGTATCTCCTGCATTGTAGTAGCTTCCCCCTGCTGGGGGGTTGGCAGAGAAACTCAATGTGACATGGAGCTCGTAAACTCCCGATGGGACTCCTGGTGGGATCTCGAATGAGAGGTTGTATGCACCAGTCGTTTCATCCACCCAACCATTTGCGATATTGTAGGTAGGTCCGGCTGCTGGGAATCCGCCGGGCGTTGCAGGGAGTTCCGAAGGTAAGACGAGTTGCGCCAATACAGAAGAGTTGTTTCCAGTTATCTGACTCTGCAAAACCATATCGTTTGCGAATCCAGAGACCCAATTTGTTGAGCCCCTTGCAGACCAATCATTAGAGAGGCTTGCAGAAGCATTGCCCATGCCACGGACCCTTACAGATCCAGATGTAGAATTGGGACTTAGCCATGTGGAACCCCCATAACTGAGGTTCCAATCATAATCTCCAGGAGTCATCGTGAAAGAAGGTATGAATGTGGGAGTAACTCGACCAGCATCGGGGTCTGTTTCGTTCCAAACACTATCGCCATCAAAAATTAGGGAGTGTTCACCATCGAATGAGGCAAATGATGAGCCAGTGTGATCCTCAAGGAATACGTCAACAGCATACTCCCTGCCTCTGATTGCGAAGGGTAGTTCGTAGTCGAAAACAACGAAACTACGTATTCCGTAGTTATCGACAAATTGTTCCTGATCATTCGAATTCAATTCATCTGAGTCGAACTGCAAGCGCACATCGACTGGCCCTGCGGGAAGGGGGACTTCAGAGGCAGAGAAGGGCCAAACTATGGAGAATTCTCCGGGATTGGAACTCCAAGAGGAATTATTGAGGTACCACGTGGTCAACTCTTGGAATGGACCTGAGAGGTCGGCCCTACGCATCTCCAGAATCAATGTCCCGTTTAGCGGAGTAGGCGATGGCCCTCTGCTGAGCACTGTTCCGTTAAGGTAGATATTGCTGTCAATCTCCAAAATCGAGTTATTTTGTCCCTGGGACTCAATTTCCACAGTTAGGTCAGGAGAAAGCGTGATGTTGATCATGAATGGAAGGGAACCTGGGAGTGCATGGTAAGATGGGGGGGTGGCATTGTTCAGATCGTCGAAATGCCAACCATCGAATGAAATCGCGGCATCCATTAATCCGAGAGGTTCTGACTCATCGATTGGCACAATGAACTCGTAGTATCCCCCACCAGATACTCCAGAAACAATCGAAACTTCTCCGTCCACATCTGAAGAGTAGTTCAGAGTAACCTGCAGGTCATCTACAATTGAAGGATCCAAGAAAGGTGAATTAGCCCAAGAAAGTTGTCCGGTAATTGATGAGTTTACCCCAATTCCTAGCATTGGCTGCCCTACTGGGTTTGGACTGGTGATAGTCATGGAAACGTTATCTGTTATGTTGACCTGCCACGGCATGGAAATCCCCTGGGTTCCGACATATCCCATCTCAGTGGTTAGTATTACCAGAGAGCCAAATCCTGGTTGAATTATTTGTTGTGGGAGCCCGGTAAGATTGAATGAGCCGTTTTCATCAGTTGAAACGTTGGACACAAGGTGCTCTATGATAGCAGCACTCCCTGGAACCTGTTCTGATTGATTGGGTTCGACAAGGTACATTGTGAGTGATATGTTCTCCACCAAAGTCTGGTTCTCTACGAACTCCAATGTCCCCTCGACCCAGATTGTTTCCGATGTAGTTGTGTTCCTCTGAACAGAAGTTGGCCCCCAAGACTCCACATTAACCCTGACTTCGGACATCGGCGGGCAGGCTTCGAAGGGAATCCAACCAAGATCTAGTTCCCCCTGGTTCTGGTTGGTCTGCAAATGAACCTCAGCCCATCTAGTGAAGTCTTTGCCATACACATTGAATGCCTTTCCGTCCCAAGAGCCTCCTGAGAAACCAGTGACCTTGCGCGCAGGTATTCCCGCAACCCTAAGCATAGTCACGAAGACAGAAGTGAACTCATCGCAGTCTCCTTCCCTAGATGAGTTTAGGATCCAATGAGTGACATCACTATCTATTCCAAGGCCGCTTTCTCTTCCAGAACCGTAGTGATTTCTTAGGAAAGAGATTGTATCATTTCCGTTCACTATGAAATTCTGAATGGCGGTGACCTTATCCCAAGCTGATATCGCCCCTGACTGATCAAGAACATCCTGAGTAAGGTTTGCGACGAAGCCCGAGTTGTTCATGAATTCTTGAGGCAGATCCTTTCCGTAATCAGAATCGGCGAAGGCTGTGGAATTATCTCTGATTGCAGCTGACAAAATGACTTCGGGAGCATTGACGTATAGGGCCTCAATAACTGCACTGTCAACGATTATGTCACGAGTGTAGTTGGAGAAATTGAGTCCGGCTGAACTATCCACCCAGGTTGTGAAATTGACAACATTGTAGGGCTGAATTAGTTCTTGCCCGGGTCCGATGTATCCGGCTTCATCGAAGATTATCTCCCATGATAGTGGACCTGAGTGATTCCAGAAAGACTGGTCTGCAACCCCTTGTTCTGTGGAGAATTCTGGGATAACCTGAGTATTCCCCACTAGGGTGCTATTCACACCCCATGATACTCCAGTGTAGAAGTCATAGGTATGCCATCTCCAGTAGTGTTTGAGGGTTGGATCCAGTCCTTCGGAGCTATTTGTGGCAGTGAACATCAGTGCGTTCTCCTGTATATCGTCAATTGGATTGAAAGGATCGCTTGGGGAACCGATACAATCCAGAACCCAGAAATCCTCTGGACATTCTTCACCATCGGGAATTCCGCCGCCATCAGAATCGGGGTCAAGCCAGTCAGTTCCTATCTCCTGCTCTATTAGATCGGGTATGCCATCCCCATCAGTATCTAGAGGATTGATGTCATCGTCTGGATTGTCCTGGGGATTTGTCCCGTCTAGATATTCCTGACCATCCTCAACCCCACCATTGTCAGTATCTGCGACGTTCCAAAGAGTGAACCAAACGTCAGAAGTGAAATTTCCTCCGAAGCCAAAACCACTGATGCCGAAAATCATTGAGCACCCAGTGGTATTCTCGAAATAGTTGTTCAGCCCGTCCTCATCGGTATCTAGAAGATTGTGACAGGGCTCTCTCGGGTCCGTTAGATTAAGAGTTTCAGATAGGTCATTGACGCCATCTCCATCGGAATCGTATAGGGTCGGATCGGATAGGTACCCCCATGCTGCTGTCAATTCCTCCCAGTCTGCAAGTCCATCGCCGTCGGTGTCCTTGTAGTCATCATCACACCAGGGGTCATTAGTAGCATTGGCAGAAGCGTCCCAGCACCAAGATCCGTTGATGAACGAAATCGTTGTTGCACCTACTGGGGGGTCTGTATCTACTCCCTTCAGGAATGATGGTTCCTCCAGGGAGGTGTAACTGAACGGTGTCCGCGTCCCATTGGGAGACACGAAGTAAGCCAACGGGGCGTTCCCCCTCCAATCAACAGGGTTGGGATTAATCCCTTCAGTGGAGTTGATGGTTAGCGTATCGGCATCTGCATCCCAGAAAATGATTGTAAAGACGAGTTCGAAAATGGATGTACACGGATCGGTCTGTCCCGGGAATCCTTCGTCCCCGTCACCTATCCCACCCCCATCTGAATCGGAGACGTTCCATAGAGTGCAGGAGTTGTTCTCCTCCCAATTTTGTAGACCATCGCCATCGAAATCGCCTTCGTCGTTGATCCTTGTTGGATCAGTCTCACCGGGATCAATCACGCCATTTCCATTCAGATCTTCGTCACCATCATCCAAATGGTCCCCATCCGTGTTGTTACTCCTAGGGTCGGACCCCTGGGCTGGATCCCCGTACGACCCATTGAATTCTATTCCATCTAGGATTCCGTCCGAGTCAGTATCTGGCGAGGTTGGGTCGGTGAGCAAGACGAGTCCCTCGAAGGAGTCATTCAGGCCATCCCCATCGGTATCGTTGTTCTGAGGGTCGGTCTGGGTTATTCCATCGACTTCTGCAGTAAAAATTCCACATCCACCCGGACCGAGTGAAAGTACTGGATTACAGGGCGACTCAGTGATTGTCATGTTGATTGGCCCGGGCCTGAAGTACTGCGTGGGCGGAAATGTCGACCCATTCCTAGTCCCCCATGCTGGGTTTACGTACTCGTAAATGTTTGATAGACCATCTGAGTCAGGGTCTCCAAACGTCCCATCTTGGTTTGAATTAGATGTTGGATCGAGGCCATTTGCCACCTCCCATCCATCTGGCATTCCATCTCCATCGGAATCCCACCCATTGGGGTCCTCATCTTCGATTCCGTCCCCATCATCATCATTGGAGCTGCAATCGGCATCCCCATCGAAGTCAGGATCATGAGAATCAACCATTCCATCGTGATCGTTGTCGAAAGTATCGGTGCAGATGTTTCCTACTGGGTCCTCGTCTGCGCCATCTGACCCTGAACCCTGTATCACTTGCATGGCACTCTCCTCATCCCAGTTTGAAACAGGAATAGTCCCGTTCCACCAAACGCCATTGTCCAGGATGTTTGTAGTTGAGGGCTCATCCCAACCCGAAGGGATTCCGAAAAGATACTCGTTAAGGTTAGTGAGTCCGTCGGAGTCGGGGTCCCCAGTGGAGCCGTTTTCACCTGATGACGACAAGGGGTCTAATCCATATTGCCATTCCCATCCATCGGGGAGGCCGTCGTTATCCGAGTCCCAATCCTGAGGCTGGGTGTTGATCAAGAACTCAATCCCATATGGGAGGCCGTCGGCATCCTGGTCGTTCACAGTAGCAGAAACCTCGAAGACGGCAATCTGCATTGAGGCTGCCCCGGTCATGAGAAGTAAGAATGTCAGAAATGAGGCTGACATCTTCTTGCCCAACGGCCTAGATTCTTCATAATTTGAAGTTACTAACTGCATAGGTGTCAGTCTCGTTTTGTAGGCCGCTAACTCGGGGTCTTAAGAAGAATGGAGCGTCGTTCGTACATTTGCTGACTACAATAGCTCGACATCTTCATCGTCGTACCTATCTGCCCCACTGGATTCTTCCTTGGCCGTGACGGGTGCGGGAATCTCAGGGGGGTTTTCTTCGACATGAACCTCGTCTTCAGAGAGGGACTCCAACATGCTCATCTGAGCTGCCCACCTCCTTCTATTGAGCCTGCTCTGAATTCCAGCAAATAGCAAAAGAACACTGACCAAAACCAGAACAAGGGTGATTGGTCGGGGGTGGGCCATTTCGTTGACGATTATATCAACGAATGAACCGATCTCAACGATCGCCGTAAGGGTGAATTTGGCTGTTAGAGACTCTGAGAAGCTCTGCTCCGTGTCTAGTGGGGTAGCAGTTACCATGATTGGGATGGAGTCTCCGTTGTTTGCTGAACTGGAAACGGAAACCTCGACTGTGAAGGTTGCCTCATCAAAGGCCTCAATTTCTATCAATGGCGAACCAGAAAGCCCACCGATGCTCACATCCCAACCACTCTCGTCTACATCGGCTTCCAGAAGAACTGTCATCGGACTGTTGCCCTCATTCTTCACCTTCATCTGGATTGAATAGTCATTACCAGGAGCAAGTTTGGTATTCTGGGAAACCTGGACTATCTCCAACATAGGTTGGTCTGCTTCAATCTCAAAGGTCATTGGGAGATCGAAATATCTTGGTTCGTCTTCTTCTATGTCCTCGACTATCCTCAGATAGACTGTGTGGTTCCCCACCTCTACCTGATTGGTCAGAGTTGCACTGATGAAGACCTCGGTGAAGTCCCCTGGGCCAAGGGAGACCCTAGGGACTGCCTCTCCATCGGAATTTGTTATTCTGAAATCCCATTGCCCATATGCGGAGTTTCTATCTGTATTTTCCTTCAATGTGGAGGGGTTTTGTAGCAGCCACCACGATGCTGCCTCCAAATCTGTCTCACTATTGGTCAATCGTGCTCTGAAGTCCAATACAGGCCTATCCTGGCCAGGTGCGCAGAGTGCCACCTTCATGTGTCCGAGAGGAGTGCCGTCACAGTCCTGTGAGACCTCGCCCCTAATCCCATATGTCCTCTGGATTGTGAATGAAACGGTAGTTGTGGTCGAGGCATTGCCTCCACTGATTACTTCTATCTCAATCTCACCAATGTCCTCATCCTCCCTATCCAGGCTTGGTTTCACCCCGAGAATCAGGACCTTGGTGCTGTGCCTCTCCAGGAGAGGGGTGTGGAAAGTTCCGTCCCCCTCGTCTTGAAGAATCCTCTGACCGGTGAGATTATCGTGCAACTGGAAGATTGATTTTGATCTCTTCAGAATGTCGATTCTGAAGGTGTCAGCATCGAAACCAGTATTGAAAATCTCCAAAATAAAGGGATTGAATTCTCCGTATTCAGCGAATCTCGGGATGGTCGAATCAAGAGCTTCACCTCTGGAAGAGTTCGCTATTGGAATTTTGTGATCGTCGGACCATACTGAGACTACCGGGGGTTGATAGACGTCAATCTTCTCCACGTTCAGTACGAGAGTATCCTGATGTACGACCGAAATAACTCCATCCACGTCCGCTTCGCCTACTGCTCTAATCTCAATCTTCTTCGGCATCCCAGTCAGATCATCGGGGGCTGTGAGTGTCACGGTTGGATTAATCACCGTACCCCCGGAGCTCATCTCGTACCCTGCTGGTGAATCGAACTCAACCAACCAAGAGCTACCGAGATTAGTCAGAACCTCCAGTTCCACAGTCATCGACTTGGTGGAGTCCCCCCTGTGAACAAGAACCATGGGGACTGGGGTTACCTTACCAGGGGCGAAGTACTCCACTGAACGATCGAAACGATGCTTCAGTGAAACACCAAACTGGTGCATCTCTATTGGTTCATGCTCGATCTCAATTTCGTTACCGCCGACATCCCGAACCCTGAGAAATACAGTATACTCGCCAGGTGAAAGTCCACTATCGTAGGTGAAGAGGAATTTGCCAAATATTCCTGTGCTGGAATCCTCGATATCCTCCATATCGCCAGTTATTCTTTCATCGACCTCGTAGTTTCCATCCGGGCCCCTCATGAGTATGTCAACTCTGGATATGTCCGCCCTCCCAAAGGCACTGATCGCATCTATGGAAAACTGCATCTCCCGGTCCTCGACAATGTCATTAGGGTACCAGTCTATCTCAGAACCCTCGGCAATGTTTGCTCCTTCTCTCTGAACTACAATGATGCTATTCATCAGTGCGTTCCCATTTGCCTCCATCTTGGAGAATTTGTTTGGCTCGTTGTCGATGTTGTTGAATGCAACATCTGCGGAACAACTAGACCCTCCGAAGGGGCTGTCGCTACTGTCGCATCCTGACATACTAGCCCTAACCCTGATGATCAATCGCTCGTTCTTGCCTACTTGGAAGGATTCGGAATTTCCTATGCCAACGTCGATGATCTCATGATCGAAATCGCAACTACTGCCAAATGATGAGGAGCAGACAGAACCGGAGTAAGTTGTGGAACCGATGGTCCTCTCTGAAGTCATAATGGAAACTGTCCAATCGACATTTGAATTCTGGGACCCTTCTGACTTTAGGAATAATTCAACTGGGATGTAGTATGAGTCATTTGCATGGAACTTCCTCCCAAAGAAATCCATTGATGACATCAATGAAATTGTCATAAATTGGACTTCGTCATCCAAGGCGCTTGCCACTTCCTGGTCCTCGTTCCCTTCGGGTGGCTGAGTACTGATCAGCCCGTCCATACCAGCAGTCTGATTCTGGCCCGGTTGTACAAAATATAGCTTGTACAAGTTGGCATCTGGAGCGCTTTCTGAGGCATTGAATGGCCTGTATTCGGGAAGTTCTGATGAGTCCAAATCGAAGCCAGTGGGAATCAGCATCAATAGTGCCAACGACAGTGAGACCAGTGTAGTTTGACGTACAGAGGAGTGGGGGTTGCGATTTCGCACGATTGTGCGCCGCATCCGGGATGTTAAAGAGTTCGGGAGTTTGGAGTAGTGGATGCGTCGGTTATTGCACGTTATCGGCCGCTCGGTTGAAATCGAAAGTCGGTGTCGTTAGGCTGCAGGGGTACCCGAGTTGGTCAAAGGGGCCGGACTTAAGCTCCGGTGCTTAGTGCTTCATGGGTTCGAATCCCATCCCCTGCACCATTAATTCTCAAATCTGGATTTAACCCTTGCAAGGGTGCAGCCAAATTTGCCATCAAATCCCATGGGAGAAATCTTGGTCAAACATACCACTCCGGCTACGACGTTCTCTGGAATTAGTATAGAATCCAGAATCGAAGATGCTATTGTCTCCATTAGGGTGTTCCTCTGGGAAGTTGCTTTTTCTATCGAGCGATGAAGATACTCGTAGTCCAGAACGTCCACAATCTGATCATTGATAGGGGGTTCAGAGCCTTCGAGAAGAACTTCGATATCGAATCTTACAGGTTGCTTCACTCCCTTCTCGTAATCATGTGCGCCTATGTCTAGTTCTATTACAACATCCTCTAGTCTCAATGTTGTCCAACCAGAAGACTCGAGTTTTCCGATTATAGATGTAAGATGATGAGTTGTTATTGCCAATATTCTCACTCCTTGTCAAACGCTGGATCTTTCCCCATCTGTCTAAACCTCTCACCGGAGTCAACGAAGATGGTTTGGCCCGTTATCGATGGAGAATTCGCCAAGAAGACTACTGATTCAGAGACATCGTGTGAAGATGGTCCGAACCCTAATGGGGATTGAGATTGGATTGCCTCGAGAGAGTCGGCATCTAGGACATCGCTAGTTAGAACGTGCCCTGGTGCAACTGCGTTAACTCTGATTCTTGGGGCGAGGTCAATTGCAAGTGCAGAGGTCAATCCGTGCATTGCAAATCTTGAACCCGTATATGACAAGTAATCTGCATTTGGAGATTCAACCTTGAAATCCAACACATTCACTACCCATGAAGGTTCTTTGGCGGACTTGGACAACTCTCCGATTAAGACTAGGGGTGCGAATGCATTTACTTTCATGTGTTCTGTCCACAGTTCTTCGGAGATGTTTTCAATCCTGTCGAAAGAGAAGATTGAGGCGTTGTTGACCACTCCCACAACAGTTCCAAGTGATTCTGTTACCTTGTTAATTAAGCCCTTCACTGAGTCGGAATCATTGAGATCGCATTGGAGGGAGATTGCCTTTCCACCACTGGACTCTATCTCCTCGACTAACTGGTTTGCTTCTTGTTCGGAATTTCTGTAGTGGATGGCGATTGAGAATCCCTCTTCTGAAAGTCTCAGGCAAATTTCTCGACCTATCCTTTTGGCCCCTCCGGTGACCAATACCGACCCGCGCACGCATTCCGCAGGGGACCACACACTTTACCGATTGCTCACAACAAGCGGGACTTCGCAATGAGAACGGTTAATGTCGTTCTTCTATCCGCTGATAGCGATGGAGAGGCGGTTGCCAATCATCGAAACCGGAACAGAGGCGTCCGCAGGTTGTGGGAGTGTCGGTTCGATAGGCCCTCTGGAGAAAAGGAAAAACATGAGGAAGAGGCTCCCCTCGTGGTTCAAGACCTCTCTGCCAACTGGTCTGGCTCAGTCGAGATACAACGAAACCAAGAGCAATGTCGTGACTCATGGATTGAATACAGTCTGCGAGGAAGCACGGTGCCCGAACGTACACGACTGCTGGGGCAGGGGGACTGCTACCTTCATGGTAGCCGGCGAAGTATGCACCAGGGGATGCAGATTCTGTGCAGTCGGAACCGTGAAGACTCCCCCGAAGCTAAATGCGGAAGAACCCAAAGAATTGGCTGATGCAGTTTTCAATATGGGACTGAGCTATGCAGTAATTACTGTTGTAAATAGAGATGACCTTCAAGATGGCGGGGCGATGCACTACCGGGATTGCATCTCAGAGGTCGCCAGCAAGAATCCGGACGTTGGATTAGAACTGCTTTGTTCTGATCTAGACGGAAACCTAGAGGCTCTAGAGGAAATGTTGGACGGCTTGCCACTGAGGGTTTTCGCGCATAATGTAGAGTGCGTACCTCGCCTAGATCGAATAGTTAGAGATCACAGGGCCTCATTCGGGCAATCCCTAGACATTCTGAGGAAGGCAAAAGAGGTGCGTCCGGATTTACTAACCAAGACTAGCCTAATGGTCGGTCTTGGAGAATCAGACGAAGAGGTAGAAGAGGCGATGAAGATGATTCGTGATGCGGGGGTCGACATGATAACCCTAGGGCAGTATCTGCAGCCTAGCTACAGGCACCTCCCTGTGGACAGGTTTCCTGAGCCAGGAAATTTTGCAGACTGGGATCGCCTAGCAAGGGAGCTTGGTTTCGGTGCCGTGGCTAGTGGGCCTCTGGTTAGGTCGAGTTACAGGGCTGGTCTTCTTTGGGAGGAGGCAATGGGGGGTGAGCCAGTGGTTACCCGAGACTCTACTGGTTCTGCGGTTAGTCACATTCTGTCACAGAAGAGATTGGTTGTTGCAGAGGTTGATAATTCATGATTAGCGGAGGGATGAAACATGACTCCTAGGGACACCGGCGGAAAAATTCACGTGCCAGACGCCCCATTCAGGCCGGGAGAGGAAGCGAGTTTCGAAAACTGGCCATGGAAACCTGGCGATTTCCCCATGCCGGATCCAAAGAATTGTCATTTTCAAGACACAGTTGAGCTAGCTAATGGACTAGTCAGAGTTCTTGATGATGATGGCAATGCCTCGGGGGAATGGGACCCAGGACTCACCTCGGAACAACTCCTAACCGGCTTGGAGCACATGGTCAGATTGAGGATCTTCGATGATAGGATGATGAAAATGCAGAGAACTGGACTTCTCTCTTTCTACATGCGTTCATTGGGAGAGGAAGCGGTTGCTATAGCCCAAACAATGGCTTTGGAGGAGCAAGACTGGATTTTCCCAACTTACAGGCAACCGGGTGCCCAATTCGTCAGGGGGAGGGACATGGTTAGCATGATATGCCACTGCATTGGAAATGTAGAAGACAACATCAAGGGCAGACAGATGCCAGTACACTATTCGTATCGAGAGGGGCGTTTCATTTCTGTTTCCAGCCCTGTTGGAACGCAGTTCAGCCAGGCAGTAGGGGTATCCCTTGCATCTAGTTACAAGGGTCTCGATGAAGTTACTATTACCTGGATAGGCGATGGAGCTAGCGCTGAGGGGGATTACCACTATGCGTTAAACTTCGCAAGTGTGTTCAACGCCCCGGTTATTCTGAATTTGGTGAATAACCAGTGGGCAATTTCCACTCACTCCAACTTCGCCGCCGGAATGGGTAGTTTCGCATCTAGGGGCATTCCCTTCGGGCTTGCCTCCATTAGAGTGGACGGAAACGATTTCCTAGCTCTATATTCTGTAACCAAGTGGGCACGAGAGAGAGCTGCGGCAGGTTCTGGGGCCACTCACATAGAGGTCCTAACTTACAGAACCGGAGCACATAGCAGCAGCGACGATCCCAGCAGATATAGGCCCAAGGACGAGCATACCAAGTGGCCCGGCGGGGATCCGGTAGATAGGCTGAAAGAGCACCTGATTAAATTGGGAGAGTGGAGCGAAGATCAGCACAAAGAACTGGAGGAGAGGATCGACGGAGAGGTGATTGAGGCTTACAAGGAGGCAGTAAAATTCGGAGATCTAGCCAATGGCCCATATCCCTCGGCGGACACAATCTTCACAGAGGTTTACGAGGAGATGCCTTGGCACCTTAAGGAGCAGCATGATGAGATGATGGGGGGTTGAAACTGACAAACATGAACATGATTCAATCATTGAACAGCGCTCTCGACAATATGCTAGATAGTGACCCGGATGTAATCATATTCGGAGAAGACGTCGGTTACTTTGGAGGAGTATTCAGAACGACCGATGGACTACAAGAAAAGCATGGAAGTCATCGTGTTTTCGACTCCCCGCTTTCGGAAGGAGGCATTGCTGCAACTGCTTTTGGCATGGGATTGAATGGACTCAGGCCCGTAGTGGAAATTCAGTTTGCTGACTACATCTTTCCGGCTTATGATCAGATTGTGAACGAGATGGCAAAGGTCAGACACAGGTCGGGTGGCGAGTTTTGGTCTCCTGTCACACTAAGGACTCCGGCTGGGGGTGGGATTAGGGGGGGACACCATCATTCACAATCCCCAGAGTCACAGTTCACTCACACTCCTGGACTAAAGGTGGTTTACTGCTCGACCCCTTACAATGCCAAGGGTCTGCTAATTAGTGCAATTGAGTGCAATGATCCAGTGGTTTTCTTCGAGCCGAAGAGGTGTTACCGAGGACCATTCTATGGAGACCCACACGACGTACCAACATGGTCTGAGCATCCAGAGGCAGAAGTTCCCGAAAGCCACTACAGAATCCCGCTTGGCGAGGCAAGAGTGGCGCAACAAGGAAGCGATTGCACAGTAATCTCATGGGGTGCGATGGTTCATGTTTGTGAACAAGCAATTAGGGACAGCGGAGTGTCGTGTGACCTGATTGACCTACAGACCCTGGTCCCCTGGGACAGAGAGTCAGTTGTAAGTTCAATCGAGAAGACAGGCAGGTGCGTAATTGTCCATGAGGCCCCGAAAACCAGTGGATTCGGTGCGGAAATGGCAGCTTCCATACAGGAGAGGTGCTTCTACAACCTTGAGGCACCCATTGAGAGGGTTACTGGTTGGGATACACCATTCCCCCATACTACTGAATGGGATTACATGCCCGGACCATCTAGAATCGCAGCGGCGATAGTGAAAACACAGGAGGAGTGAGATGGGAAATTTCGTTTTCAAGTTGCCCGACATTGGAGAGGGGGTAGTCGAAGGAGAGGTAGTCCAATGGCACGTATCGGTTGGCGATTCTGTCTCCGAGGATGACCCTATTGTGGATGTGATGACGGACAAAGCAACAGTGACAATTCCATCTCCTAAAAGTGGAGTAATAGATTCCCTAAGTGGGGGCGTTGGGGACATGATTGCAGTTGGGACAACTCTTCTGGAAATAGAAACCGGTGGAGAAGCAACGGCGAGTGAGGAGGAAGTATCTAGCGACGACGACGGAGGCTCGGAATCGGAACCTGAATCTGAACCGGAACCCGCTCCTGCACCGGCACCCGCTCCTGCACCGGCACCCGCTCCTGCACCGGCACCCAAGGCGCCACCCCAACCAACAACCGGGCGAGTCCTTGCTAGTCCTGCGGTTAGAAAGCGGGCTAGAGAGAATGACGTTGATCTAGCAACCGTTAGAGGATCAGGGCCGGCTGGGAGAATCAGGCATGCTGATTTGGATGCATTCATTGCAGCAGGTGGAGCAGTTGCGGGTGCCGCACCTATGGCCTACTCCGTTAAGAGGACCGAGGTTAATCCAGTGAAGGTGGTTGGGCTAAGGAGAAAGATCTCTGAGCAAATGAGCCTCTCGAAGAGCAGAATCCCGCACTTCTCATATTTCGAAGAGGTCGATATTACCGAGCTAGAGTCTTTGAGGCAAGTCCTAAACTCAACAAAGGACGATTCCCAACCGAAATTAACATATCTTCCATTCATCATGCTGGCTCTTGCCAAGATAATGCCCCAACACCCCGAATGTAATGCGCACTTCGATGATGAGGGAGGAGTTGTGAATAGGCACGGAGCTGTGAACCTAGGAATTGCGACTCAGACTGAGCGCGGTTTGTATGTCCCCGTGGTTAAGCACGTTGAGGCCATGGACATCTGGAACGCTGCATCAGAAATGCAGAGGGTATCCGGATCTGCGAGAGATGGCAGTGCAAGTCTAGACGAGCTTACCGGTTCCACTTTCACGATCACAAGCCTGGGGAGGGAGGGTGGCCTAGGAGCGACCCCAATCATCAATCATCCAGAGGTTTCCATCCTTGGGGTTCACAAGGCCAGAGAGATGCCTGTTGTCAAGGATGGCAAGATAGTCATCAGGAGAATTATGAACCTTTCAAGCGCCTTTGATCACCGAGTGGTCGATGGGGCGGACGGGGCTTCCCTAATTCAACACCTCAAGAGAATGCTGGAAAACCCAGCACTCATTTTCATGTGAGGGACTAATATGGCAGATTCACGCAAATGCCAGGTATTGGTAATTGGTGCTGGACCGGGAGGTTACGTAGCGGGAATCCGATCAGCGCAACTTGGACTTGACACTGTTGTTGTCGAGGGCGACAAGGCAGGAGGTACTTGCCTAATCAGGGGATGTATTCCTAGCAAGGCAATTATCCATGCTGCGGAGAGGTTTGAGTCCCTTCGCCAGCATTCTGCTGATGGAGGACACATGGGGCTTTCTGTCAAAGGTGAGGCCGAAGTTGACATGGTTGGCCTGGTATCCTGGAAGGATTCCATCGTTGATAGGTTGAACAAGGGGGTAGAGGGACTACTGAAAGCAGCGGGCGCCGAACTGGTCAAGGGATGGGCAAGTTTCGATGGGCCCAAGAGTTGCACGGTAGAGTCTAGCAGCGGCAGTGTGAAGATTGAGGCAGAGAATGTCATCATTGCTACTGGATCTAGCCACATAGATTTGCCATTCATGCCATGTGACGAGGAGTTTGTCCTCTCCTCAAGCGGGGCATTGGATCTAGAGTCGTTGCCCAAGAGCGTTGCAATTGTCGGAGGAGGCTACATCGGACTCGAATTGGGGTGTGCTCTGGCTAAGCTTGGTTCGGAAATTACTGTTGTCGAGGGATTGAGTAGCGTCTTGGCCATAATGGACAAGGAAATCCGGAGACCTCTGGAACTATGGCTGAAGAAGCACAAGGTCTCAGTCCACACCGATGCACTTGCCAGAGGTGTAGAAATCAAGGGAAGGGGAGCATCGAAGAAGGCTGAATTGACATTCGAGAAAGATGGGTCTGAGCACAAGGTGAAGGTGGACAAGGTCCTAGTCACAGTGGGGAGGAAGCCCAACACCAAAGGCTGGGGGCTGGAAAACACCGGAGTTAGGATGGATGGTTCGGGACGCTTCATCAGAACCGACAGGCAATGCAGAACATCGGTTCCCGGAGTATATGCAATTGGAGATGTATCTGGCGAGCCAATGCTTGCCCACAAGGCTAGTGCAGAAGGGGAGATGGTGGCCGAGATCATTGCTGGCCACAAACGAGAATTCGACAAGATAGCTATCCCTGCAATCGTCTTCACCGAGCCTGAGATAGTGTCTGTAGGACTTACCCCTGATGAAGCCAAAGAAAGGGGAGAAGATATCATTGTGGGCAAGTTCCCACTTGCTGCAAATGGAAGAGCATTGAGCCTGGAGGCTGAGAAGACGGGGGGCTTCATACGAGTAACGGCCAGAGAATCGGATCACGTCATCCTTGGAGTCCAAGCAGTGGGAAGCCATGTTGCAGAGTTGCACTCTGAGTTCGTGTTGGCTCTGGAGATGGGAGCTTTGCTTGAGGACGTAGCAGGTACTGTGCACGCGCATCCAACCATGTCCGAAGCATTCCACGAAAGCGTCCTCAAGACCCTCGGTCACGCCATCCACATCAACTGAGGTATCGAATGGGCGAAATCGACGTACTAAGGTGCGGGATACTGAATTATCAAGTAATGTCTGAGTCGATGAAGGATATGCAAAAAAAGAGGATTTCGGGAGAGATTGGTGACACCTTGATCTTCGTCCAACATCCAGAAGTGGTGACAATTGGACCAAAGGCAGTCCGTGACAATGTGGTCGTTGATGGGTACCCAACTTGCCTAACAGACAGGGGCGGAGGCATCACGTGGCATGGACCCGGCCAACTTGTCGTATATCCGATTGTAAAATGGGAAATCGGAGAACAGAGTGTTAGAGGGGTAATTAGTAGGCTGGAAGACTGGGCGATTGCTGCGCTTTCCGAATGCGGGATTTCTGCTTACAAGGATGAAGAGATGCAAGGGGCATGGGTCGATGGGCACAAGATTTGCTCAATCGGGCTATCATTCCTCCACTGGGTTAGCCGCCATGGGATGTCAATCAACATAGACACTCCCGGGACCAGAGTTCAGGATCTGGAATGCTGCGGCATTCCCGCGGGAACCCATACCAGCCTTTCCCACCTAGGTTATGGGAAAGACAAGAAGGGCATTCCAATAGACTTCATGAGAATTGAGAAGAGCCTGAGGCTGACTTGTCAGGAGTACCTGGGAAGAGAGCCTAAGAATCCTGTAGATTGGAGTCCGGAGGCAGTAGTGTGAACAGGCCTGTCAGAAGTGATTTGTCTAAACACTGGATGCTCTCTTCGGATACTTGTTTTCTTAATCATGGCTCCTTCGGAGCTACGCCAATTGCGGTTCTTGAAGAGCAAAGTAGGCTTAGGGGACTCATCGAGAGTGACCCGGTCAGATTCTTTGAAAGGGATTACACCACCCTAATCGGTTCCTCGATAAACAAACTTGCAGAATTCATGAATGCTGACCCTAGGGGCATGACATTCGTGAAGAATACCACAGAAGGTGTGAACACGGTACTCAGAAGCCTTGTCCTTCAGCCGGGTGACGAGATTCTAGTGACCAACCACAGCTACCAGGCATGTTGGAATGCGGTTGATTTCGTTACTGAGAGGGCGGGCGCGAAGACAGTGGTTGCAGAAGTACCATTCAGAGTCGGGAGCGAGGATGAAATCGTAGATCTGGTCATGGGCTCTGTTACCGAAAGAACGGTGCTAGCCATGGTAGATACTGTGACTAGCGCCACGGGCCTAAGGATGCCGTTCGAAAGGCTCGTCGGAGAGTTGCAGTCATCTGGAGTAGATGTTCTCCTTGATGCGGCGCATGGACCAGGGATTGTACCCCTAAACCTCAGTGATCTAGATGCGGCTTACTGCACAGGGAACTGCCACAAATGGCTCTGCACCCCGAAAGGTTCTGCCTTTCTCCACATCAGGTCTGATCTGAAGAAGATGGTTAGGCCCCTTAGTATCAGTCACGGTGCTAGCTTCGAAGGAACTGACCAAGAGAAGTTCGAATTTGAATTTGGATGGCCTGGAACCCAGGACCCTACTCCATGGCTATGCATTCCACTGGCAATCGACTTCCTAGGTGGACTAGTCGAGGGCGGGTGGCCGGAGATAATGGAAAGAAACCGGGAATTGGCACTCGAGGGGAGGAAGATTCTCTGCGATGCACTTGGGACCTCAGAGCCGGTTCCAGATTCACTGGTCTCATCGATAGCGTCAGTGGAGATGCCCGGAGAGGGCGATGTGGGGCCGATGAGCATGGAGGGAGACCCCTACCACAACTATCTGCTGGACGAGTTTGGGGTACAAGTACCTGTTTTTCCATGGAGGCACCATGGAAGGCGGTACATCAGAATATCAGCGCAACTTTACAACAGTGTCGAAGAGTATGAGTTCCTTGCAGAGTGCCTAGAACAGTCGATGTAAGATTGGGAAACCATTGAATGGAGTGGTGTATGCCGCGATGGCATGCCTGAGGCAGTAGTAGCACTAACTGGGGCTTCGGGAGCACAGTACTGCGTCAGGCTCATTGAAGCACTGGTGGAACACAATTGGTCTGTGAACCTGATAGTAACCAGCACCGGAGCCATTAATCTGGATCTTGAATGCGGGATAACGCCTAGCGAATTGGCCGATAGAGAAGGCGTGACCCTCGAAGACAATACCAACCTTGCAGCTAAAGCAGCTTCTGGGTCTGCTAGATTCGATGCTTACGTCATATGTCCAGCCAGTGGAACAACCATTGGAAAAATTGCTTCCGGAATTAGTGACAATCTGGCAACCAGGAGTGCCTTGGTGGCAATGAAGGAGAGAAGGAAGTTGATCATAGTTCCAAGGGAGGCCCCTTACTCGACCCCTCATCTGAAAGCAATGTTCAACCTCTCCGAGTGGGGAGTAGTGATCCTTCCAGCCAGTCCTGGTTTCTACCATTCTCCTAGAAACATTGGAGATCTAATTGACTTTGTAGTGGCGAGGATACTGGACCAGCTAGAAGTTGATCATTCCTTGGGCAAAAGATGGACCGGTGAAGAGGTCCGTGCTGAAGATTGATGCCCATCATGACCGGTACTGGAATGGGTTCAATAGTGGTGGAAAGAGTTCAATTGCCATAACATGACTGAATGGCCACCTAGTTTTGGGAAGCCGACTTCCACAATTATCGTTGTAGGGATGATTGTCCTTGGAGCGGCAGGGGGCGGGTTATTGTTCGGAGATGATCTAGCAAAATGGGTCAAAGGAGGGCAAGAATACGAGTTGATTGACTTCGACACCAACCAAACTAGGGCGTATGCCCAAGGTCTGGTGGACCTAGGAGACCCTGTCTGGGGAGGGAGGCTCTCGGGAACAGTGGAAGAGGAGAATGCTGCTCAATCGATCAAGACCAATTTCTCGAATAGCGGATTGCCCTCTACTCTAGAAGAGTTTGATGTCCCACTTTACTACATGGGCAACACATTCGAAATGATGATCTGCATGCCTGGTAACGTTGGAGGTATTTTCGGAGGTCCCACCCCTTGCTCTGTTGCCGATCTGGACAGGGACGAGTTGCAATTCGAACACAGGTCCGATTTCGTCGTCCAAGGGTACAGCGGAAGCGTGAATATCCCAGCTAGTAGCGATGTCAACGTGATTGACTTGGCAATGGGAAATGAAACACAGGATTGGAGTGCAGCGAGTAATGGCGTTGGATTGGTGTGGCTATTGGATGGAGAGAATGGGGAGCCGGGGACGGAGAGCAACACTGTCCTGATGAAACGAGCCCAAGAGAATGGGCTGAGAGGTTTGATAACGATAAATTCCAGACAAAATTGTGACGAGTTAGTTTCTGGTGATTGCGTCCCCTACTCGAAATCTCTTGATATCACCCAGTTTGAGGAAAGGCCCTATGACATCGGTTTCGTGATGGTCTCAAAGAGTGTAGGCGAGGCTATCCGCGATCAGGTAGTCAATTCAGAAGGGATGCTAGAATTCCAGATAGAGGTTGACAACCAGAACAATGGTAACGTCCACGTACCTTGCGGGATTATCGAGGGTGAGACCGAGGAGTTGGTTGTAATTGGCGCTCATCATGACACAGTGTACAATGGCCAAGGAGCAGTGGACAACACTGCAGGAACTGCAACCGTAATGGAGATGGCTCGGCAATTCGGTTTGTTGCAAGAAGAGCTTGGAGTTCCTGATTTGACTATCTACTTCTGCACCTGGGGAGGGGAAGAAGAAGGCCTATGGGGGTCATCGGAGTGGGTCAGCAAACATAGGGAAATGTTGGAGGACAACCTCAGACTATACATCAATCTGGATATGAACCACGTAGATGCCGAGAGGAACTCCGGAGTGACTCTGCAGGGAAACAGTGCAACGGATGTGAAACACATCGAGGGTTTGGTTGGAGAGTTTGCCAAGTCGCAACCAGAACTTTACGAGAAATACAGCATTAGCGTCAGGGAGCTCGGCTCAGAGGAGATGCCATACAACTCTGATCATGCTCCATTCGTGTTTGGGATTCACCAAGAAGCGGATGATTTTGGCTTGGCCATGATGTGCTATGGCTCCGGCTCGTCAGAATACCACACCTACTTGGACAACATGGATAGATTCAACGAAGAGAGTCTTGCTGTTTCTGGGATAATCTACGGTTCCTTAGTTCGTCACCTTGCTTGGGGCTAGGAAGAGCAGAAGGAAACAACTTCGTCGTAGTCTGGCTCGACACCAGGATTCTCAGCAACCCATCGATACTGGACCGTACCCTCGCTGTCAATGATGATGATGACACGATTTGCGCTGACATAACCATCGAGGCCACCGAGTCCTACGAATTTTGCATCGTATGACTCGACTACATATCTGTCTAGGTCTGAAAGTAATTCGAATTCTAAGTTGTACCTCCTCGCAAACTCTGCATTTGCCCAGGGAGAGTCTACACTAATGCCCAAAACAGTCGCATTGGAATCATTCAGATTAGCGAGATTTTCTTGAAAAGAGCACATCTCTTTGTCGCAAACACCAGTAAATGCTCCCGGATAGAATGCTAAAATCACAGTCTTTCCGCGGTGTTCAGACAGTGTTACTGCTTCTTTTGCGGTGTTCTTCAATGTAAAATCGGGGGCCTTGTCACCTACTCCAACCATGGAGAAGGCGAGAGGTTGCATATTTTGAACATGCCTAGATTCACATTCTCTCTGGGACATCAATCCCCAAGATTCCCAATCCCAGTTGGAGCTCTCTGGCTGTAAGATCACACAAGGCAAGTCGTCTTTTGGATAGGTCATCGTTCTCCTCCTTCAGGATGCTACAATTTTCGTAAAAGGATGCAAATGCGGATGCTACCGAGTGAAGGTGTTTGCAAAGCTTGTGTGGACTAAAGGTAGAGATGGAGTCATCCATAATGGACGGGAACTCTACAAGTCTACGGGATAGTGTCATTTCTTCTGTTGAGAGGATGTCAAGGTCATCTTCCAGTAAAGACTCGAAGTTCTCCCCAAGAGAATCTCTATCTCCACCCCACTTCCTGAAGATGCTGCAAATTCTGGCGTATGCGTATTGTAGGTATGGGGCGGTATTTCCCTCGAAGGATAGCATTCTCTCCCAATCGAAAACGTAGTCCTTCGTCCTTTCAGTGGAGAGATCTGCATACTTCACTGCACCAATGCCCACTGTTCTGGCGACCTTCTTCCTCTCCTCACCAACCAGTTCCGGGTTCTTCTGATTGATTGCATCCTCTGCCCTCCTTATCGCCTCATCAAGTAGATCGTGTAACTTGATTACCTCGCCTTCGCGACTCTTGAGAACCTTCCCATCGACATCTAGAACTGAGCCAAAGTTGACATGGATTGCTTGATGATTTTCATTCATAAATCCGGCTTGGATAGCAACCTGGAAAACCATCTCGAAATGCTGCTTCTGAGGTGTCCCTACTACATACAGAAACCCATCGCAACCCATCCTCTCCACCCTATCAATAATGCATGCCAGATCTGAAGTGCTGTAGTTGTAGCCGCCATCGGCCTTCCTGATTATCATCGGAAGTGGGTCTCCTTCCCGATTGACCCATCCACCCGGGAACACCACATCTGCACCCTCGCTCTCCTCCAGTATTCCGGCATCCTTGAGTCGATCAACGACCTCTGGAAGTAAGTCCCTATAGCTAGACTCGCCTCTGATGTCTTCATCGGTTAATAGGACACCTAGCATTGAGTAAACCTCGTTGAAGTACCTCATTGATTCATCAACCAGTACCCTCCAGAGCCGGAGAGTCTCCGAATCGCCCCCTTGTAGAAGGACGACCCTGCTTCTAGATCGGTTTGCAAACTCATCATCCGAGACAAATTTAGCCCTAGCCTGTTTGTAGAATGAATCCAGGTCCCCCACCCCCAACTCATTTGCCGCCTGATCCTCGCCGAGATCTAGAAGATGTTCGATCAACATTCCGAATGGAGTGCCCCAGTCTCCTACGTGATTCTCCCGGATCGCCTTATGGCCCTTGAACTCGAGCATTCTGACAATTGAATCCCCTATCACCGTGGACCTCAGGTGACCAACGTGCATTTCCTTGGCTACATTAGGGGCAGAATAGTCGATGGCAAATGTAAGTGGCCTTTCTGACTCGATGCCCAATCTTTGATCGGAGAGGAGGAGCGAGAGTGATTTCGAGAGCCATGCCGGTTTTGCACTGACGTTTACGAATCCACTGATTGATGAGACGTTTGCAATAGGGGCTAAATCTTCCTTAACAAGTGAACAAATTTGCTCTGCGATATCCTGGGGTGATTTTCTCAACCTACTTGCCAGAGAATGGCATGGAAGCGCGACGTCACCATGATCCTCAACTGTTGCTCTTCCAATTAGTGGAAGCCAAACTGAGTCATCCACCTGCAGTGATTTCATGGCTTTGGAGAAGGTTGGAGTCATCTCATCAATTAGATCTCTGATTCAAATCACCTCAAGAAATAGGGTACCTCAATAGAGCGGCAATTCCGCCGAATGCCGTATTGAGTGTCGAACCCTCCTCGGTATCCAGCGAGATTAGCCGGACCTTTGCTGAAGTGTGGCCAGCCAATATTGTTAGTTCGTCAATCATATCCAATGAATTCTCCTCGTCCTCAATGACCTTGTCTGATTTACACTCAGGGCAAGGTGGGACTGAACTGGACTTTTCATGCGTACTTACCCACTCATTCTTGCAAGCCTTACAGAACCATGTGACCCTCCTCTTGGTTAGTGCCTCCGATAGTAGAAGGGTGGAAACTGCACCTTGGTCAAGTGCGGAACGAATCATCATCTCCCCATAAGTCGCCTTTGGGTTTGATTTCATCACCTCCTGCAAGAATTCATCGACGATTGTTCGTTCGACATCTAGCTCTATCTGATCCATCGTTGAGCCGGCACGTTGAATCAGTTCCCTTAGGCCGCTTTCGTTAGAATACCCGACATCAAAGAAAGGTTCGGCAATTAGTTTCTTTATTTCGTGATGGAAGTAGTCATTCTTCACGACGAAGTCCTTTGTTGCCCCAGGTCCCCCGATGATTACACCCTTCAAATCCTGAACCATTGGGAGCCAGTAGTTTGACGCTCTTTCTGCTGCTTTCTTGAAGAAGTTATGAGCGGCCTCCTCGATCAACCTCTCGAACCTCTGTGCAGATTGCCCCCCTCTGCCATGCTTCGAGGGGACCAAAGAAGTGATGTGTTCTTGGCAATGGAGTCTTTTTCCTGATGCCAAACCGTAAGCTGCCTCGGACCGATCTATCACAAAAAGGGCATACGATGTTCGATCGATTAGCATCTCTTCCAACTGGCTGATTTCGAAGGTTGAATCGCACCTGTACCTGAACGATGGGAATGGTTCTGGAGGGTCGTCAATTACTGTCGACATAAGTCTAGTCTTGTTGTTTCCAACGATCACGTGGCCGACAAATATTGCGATTCCCCCCTCTCCGGGCGTCTTGTACCGATTAATTGTGGAGATTGCTGATTCTATGGCGTCAGTAACATGTTTCTTCGTAGATTTTGACTTTATGTTGGCTGCTTGTCCGGCCTCATTTCCAAGGTGTTGGCGGACATCGCTAATCATTCTGTCAGGAGGGATAATGACGGTGACCAACTCAGTTCCCATGCCCTTCATTCCGGAGAGTTCCGCCAGTGACTTCTTGAGTCGAAGCCTACGCTGCTGCTGTGCTATCTCGTCAGACATGTCACTCCTCCGTGATTTGCCACCACGGGCGGCATTTCAACCCTTCAGCGCCAGTAGAGCATACGTATTGAAAGGCAGGGTGCCAACCTATGGTCGATGGCGACGGTTGTTGTTGCGCTAGGCGGGAGCTTGCTTAGGCCAGAAGTCGAAGAGAGGCACAACTGGTTGCAGAGTTTGGTCGAGGTGATTGTTGCAAGTGTAGAGTCGGGGTCAAAGGTTGCCTTGGTGGTTGGAGGTGGAGCCCCTGCTAGAGAGGGGATAGAATTAGCCAAGCCATTTATTGAGGATGTGGCACACTTGGACCGAATTGGAATTGCCGCAACGAGGCTCAACGCAACCATTGTCAGAGAGGCCATCTCAGAAGGAGGTCTGGCAGTATCAAGGAAAATTCCAGAAAGCACGGCAGATGCGGCTCTAGAATTGGAGAATTGTGATGTTGTCGTAATGGGCGGGACCGAGCCAGGGCACACAACCGATGCAGTTGCGATTAGGCTGGCGATACAAAGCGGGGCTCAGAAGTGTGTTATCGCGACTAATGTCTCTCGCGTCTATTCGCAGGATCCCAGAGATAATCCTGAAGCAGAATCATTCGATGAGCTAACACTAAGAGAATTGCAAGAGATAGTGGGGCCACCGGAGCATACAGAGGCTGGGACGTCCCAGGTCGTTGACCCGATTGGCGTTGGCGATGCTGTCGACCATGCCATGCCCCTGGATGTGCTTGACGGCAGAGACACTCAAGTAATCAAGAAATCACTAGAGGGGGATGATTTTGAGGGAACAAAGGTGAGGGCCTAATGGCTAGCAGGAAAGATACCATCCTAAAGGCAGCTAAGAGGACTGCGAAGCAGGCTCATGCAGCGGCGTCGAAGAGGGGCAGTAAGTCAAGAGCGAGGGTCGGAGTAGAGCCTCACAGGCATTGTTCCGTTTGCTGGAAGCCCATCTCATTGGATAGTGAACCTTCGATATGTGGTGAAGATGGTTGCCAAACGATGTTTGAACGGAGAGAGAGAACAAGGAAAAGGTTCAGCTTCTTGATGTACCTCGGGATTGCGATCTTCGTTGGACTACTTGCATTCCAGATCATCATGGGGGCGTCAGGTTAAATCGCGTTGAACTAGAGGGAATGTTACAATGATGATCAGAATCCTTTCCATTCTGCCGATGTTGGTCGGATTGCTTTGCGCATTGATTCTAGTTCTGAGCCTGATCGGATACCAAACAGATCCTACAGGGAGCCAAGTTCCGATCGTTCCCTGCTCCGCTGACGATTCGGGGTGCAACGTGGGAATGACTGTTGATGACATGGAGGTCCCAAGAGCATTCGGACTATTGGAAATAACTCTAGAGGTTAAGTGGAATGAGCCGGAAAGAGGGTGGTTGGGAGTAGTTGATTCCTCTGCTGCGGAAGTTTGCCCCCCGAATAGATCGACTGGACTCACCATGTGCACCGAAGATGAAATTGAAGAGTTCCTAGTTTCGGGTGGGCCGGAGAACGATGGTTCCATGAGTTTCAGGGTCAATCCCGGTTCCTACCGTTTCGTTACTGCTGGTTACGAGGGGGCCGGTCTTGATTCTCAGTTGGTGGAGATGACCTCGAGCATACACTTGGACAATTTCGTTGAGATAATCCTAGCTGGAACTTCTGGACTCCTGCTACTTGGGGCCGGGGAGATGGCTTTTCCGATTAGGAACCTCCTGAAGCGAATCCGCGGTTAGAGGTGAGTTTTCCTCAGTATCGTTGAATAACCATTCCGTATTGGATAGGCCATGCGTGTGACAAAATGCCCCAACTGCGGGTCTGAGGTTGACGTCTCAGGTCTTCCTGAGTCATACGGAGGGCACAACTTCTACTGCGTAGTATGCGGCCATTCGTGGCACGTATAATCTCAGATTCATCTAGTTCTCATCTTGACGAGGCCAATGTTCGGGCAGAGTCAGTGGATCTTCCACCCTATCTGCGTCAATTATCTCTATTAGATCCGTCCTTAGTTCCTCTAATCCTTCTCCAGTAATTGAGCTGATTCTGTGATCGTCTTGAGTTTCATATTCTTCGATGAGGTCTGACTTTGTCGAAACGACGAGTACCTTGCGGTCAGACAGTAATCCCCTCACCTCCTCTAAAAGATGCTCCTGCTCAGAAACCGGAGTTGTCGAATCATCGGTCCTATCAATCAGGAACAATAGTACGTCCCCCAGATGCTCCAGAGCGGCAATCGCCTGCATCTCGATCTGGTTTCTCTCAGTCATTGGCCTATCTAGAAGACCGGGGGTATCCACCATCTGGTACACTCTCCGTCGATGCGTGAAGTGACCAAGGTGTATTTGCTTGGTTGTAAATGGGTAAGATGCGACCTGGGGCTCCCCACTCGAAAGCGCGCCAATTAATGCGGATTTTCCGACATTGGGTGACCCAGCCACGACAATGCATGGTTCGAATGGGTCAGTTGAGGGAAGTTTTCGAAGAACATCACGAGCCTCCCCCAACCACAATATCTGAGGTGAAATCTGATCAATGATTGAGGATAATCGCCCATATGCGTGCCTCCTAGCCTTGTGGAATCCGTCAATATCTCTAAGTCTGAGGATCTTTGACTGTGCCTCTCCAGAAATCCTCTGTGACCTCTCTGCGGCCCATTGCAATGCTGCTAGGTTCTTTTTGTAATCATCACACCCGACTGCCGCGTCCACAAGCGCCTGGTCGAACTCGGATAACGCGTTTAGGCTAGGCCACCGGCCAACATACGAGTTTAGGGTCTTTGTCGCGACGTCACAAGCAGATTGTACCATCCGACTCATCTGCTTCCTGACACGATGATACTTGTCCGGGTCCTCTACTAAATCCGCCTGACTGCTCGCCCGTCCAAATGCCTTGTCAAGAATCTCCTGAGGGTAAAGTACGGTCGGAATCGACCTCCATTCAACCGATGCCAAGCAACTACCTCCGTCGACCCCGCCACGGTATTGCACTTCAATCATTAGTAATACATGGTGCAAATTGATAGCCATAGGCGACCCGTTGGTTTTTCTATGACTGACCGAACGAAGGCATGTGTCCGACGCAGCTAGTGGTGGAAAAGAATCCGAGTTGCCCCCATGGGCTGCTAGTTTCTTAGAGGATTATGGGTCTCCGAGTCTAGATGATCTTGGAGATGTCTTCCACGGCCCGCTTCTGGATAGGAAGTACGGGCTCAGGAAGGATGACTTGGTCGAGATGCTGCTGGACAGGAGGATGCTGCCCGATGACAGAGACCCATGGGTTCGTGGAATGATGGTTGGAGGCAGGAGTTCTTCGATAGACGTGCTAGATGAGAATGGAGAATTCAGGTCGATTTCTCGTGACGCGATTGTGGAAGTGAGGCTTGTCACTCATCTGAGGAAAACTTACATCGAGGACGAGGAGTTACTAAAATTCGAGAAGGATGACATGAAGAGGAGATCAGAGGTCCACGAGATGGCTGAGAAGACCAGTGAGGGCCATGGTAACAACCTTTCATGGGGGTGAATGATTGGATAGGCTGTCTGCTATGGACTGTGTCCCTTGCGAGGGAGGAGTCCCCCCTCTCAATGAAGAAGAGTCTGCAGCATTCCTAGCCCAGGTACATGAAGACTGGGAGCTAGTGGAAAATCATCATATTACCAGGACCTGGGAATTTCCAGACTTTGCAACAGCACTTGAATTTACCAACTCACTTGGGGCGATATGCGAGGAGCAGTCGCACCATGCCGACTTCAACCTTGGATGGGGCAAATTGGTAGCCGTAATTTACACGCATAAAATTGACGCGCTTACCGAGTCAGACTTTGTTCTAGCTTCCAAGTTCGATACAATCGAACGGTGAGGGAAATGCCCGAATTCCAGGATGTACTTACCTCAAGGCGCACCATCTACAGATTCAGTGACGAGAAAGTAGACACGGAAACACTGGAGCTGGCCTTTGATGCGGCTAGGAATGCCCCTTGTCACAAGAATACCCATCCTTGGAAATTCTACGTCATGGGCAAGGAAGCCCGAAAAGAGATAATTCCCGAGGTCAAAAGACTGGCGGAGAAGAAAGTCACCGATGGAGGGGACGCAGGGGCGGGCATTTCCAAGGCGGTAGACAAGATTTTGTCACCCCCTGTTCTAATTTGCGTCACTAGCGCGTTGAGTCCACAAGACCCCTTTAGAGAAGAGGAGGACTATGCTGCAACTGTATGTGCGACACACAACATGGTCCTTTCTCTGTGGGGGAATGGCATCGGATCCCAGTGGAGCACCGGCGCTATTACTCGTTCAGAGGCTTCCTATGGTGCAATCGGTGCGTCTCCCGATGAAGAGCGGATAATTGGCTTCATCAAGATTGGCCATCCCCATGGAGGGGTTCCATCGAAGACCAAGAAGGGGATAGAGGAAATTAGAGAATATATCGAATGATGATTTGATGGAGAATAGTTAGTACGGGGCTTTTGAATGAGGAAAATTGTCTATCCGAAGGCAGGTGGTGTCGAGACAATCCAGATTGTGGAAGAAGATGACCCAGTCCCACAAAGCGATCAAGTGTGCGTCAGAATTCACAGGGCAGGAATAAACTTCGCAGAGTTGATGATGAGGCAGGGGTTATACGGCTCTAGTCCGGACTTCCCGTTCACCCCTGGATACGAGGCATCAGGAATAGTAATTGGCGTCGGGGACCAGGTGGTAACTCTGAAGGAGGGGGACCGAGTACTTGCGATGACCGGATTCGGGGGATATTCGGAAAAGGTCTGTCTGGATGCCAGGAGAGTCATCCCCATACCAGACTCTGTCTCTTTTGACCAAGCGGCTGCGATTCCAGTCACCTATGGTACTGCATTCCACATGCTAGTTCACCTAGGCAGAATTAGCAAGGGAGATTCGGTCCTCATCCATCACGCTGCTGGCGGAGTGGGGACTGCAGTGGCCCAGATATGCCAGTCCTTTGGCGCATCATTGGTAGTGGGAACCGCCTCCACCCCGAAGAGGGGATTTGTCGAATCAATGGGGATGAGATTTGTAGATAGGGAGGGGGAGGACTTCGAAGAAGTCTGCAAGGATTTGACCGATGGGAAGGGAGTCCACCATGCCATCGACCCCGTTGGCGGCAGACACCTGCTACGCTCATACAAGTCCCTTCGGAAGGGAGGGAAACTGTACTACTTCGGAGCATCTGCAGCGGTCAAGGGAGAGAAGAGATCTAGGATGTCCGAACTGAGAATGTGGTGGGGCATGCCCAGATTCGACCCTCTAAAGCTCATGACCTCAAACAAGGCGGTTTTCGGAGTCCATATGGGGCTCCTTGAGGATGAGACGGTGTTCAAGGGGCACCTTTCTTCTTTGTCCAAGATGCTGGAGAATGGAGAGATAGATCCGGTAATAGACTCCGTGTGGCGATTCGAAAAAGTGGCGGAGGCGCAGATGCACATTCATAATAGGAAAAATCGAGGTAAGGTCCTGTTGGACTTCTCGCCGGAGTGACTACAGTCGCACTGGCCTTGTAGCACCGCATGCCTGACATTTCAATAGAGTAGTCCTGTCTTCTCGCATGAATCTAGTATCGGGAGCCTTGCACTCCCCACATAGGATGTACGTCTTCACATAGGAGACGATTTTCTCCTTTATTCTCTTGGGAGGGACCTTACCCTTGAGCATGATTCTGACTTGCTCTCTGCTCCCCGAGGTCCCGAGTTCATTCAGCAGATACTGGAAAACGTGGTTCGCATCCCTATCCATGGCATCCACAATCTCTGAGAAGTTCCTGAGTATCGTCTGGCTTCCTTCGATCATGATGTCTGGTTGTGGCATTGTCCACCTGGAACGCTCGCTGATGTCCTTGGGTATCCTCTCCCTTGCACGATCCAAGAGGTCCTCGTATCCGCGGTTCGACATGGACGTGCGAGAATAGGGTGGCTTTTCACCCCACCGGGAGTCTTGGGAACGGTCAAGGACCGGTTCTAGCTCGGGAACACATGGACGCGGCGCCCGTTGTAAAGGTAGCCAAGACTGATCCCAATGCCAAGATGCCCACCAAGGGAAGCGCGCATGCGGCTGGCTGGGACCTATACTGCTTGGAGGAAACAATCGTTAGTTTCAGGTCTAGCGTGAAGCTCAGAACCGGGCTAAGAGTAGCGATTCCAGAGGGCTTCGAAGGGCAGGTCAGGGCCAGGTCATCACTTGGTTCGAAAGGACTCATCCTACCTCATAGCATAGGCACAATTGATGCTGATTACAGGGGCGAATTGTTCGTACTAATGACATGGATTGGAGAAGGTGAGTCTTACAAGGTAAAACCGGGAGAGAGGATAGCGCAACTAGTTATCGCACCGATTCCAGATGTCCAATTCTCTGAAGTCGAGGTTGTGGATCTAGGTGATACCGAGAGAGGCGAAGGTGGCTTCGGAAGCACCGGTAGATTCTGAATATAGGAAATACAACGCCAACCATAGAATACTCCCGGTGGATTCATAGCACTCTAACGCTGGCATCGACTGATGCACCTAAGTGTAGATGAGTTGAGGTCCAAGGTCGAGGAGTTTAGATCAAGCGGACTCAACACCCAGCAAATTGCGGATGAGCTTTCATTGTCTCAGACCACCGTACAGTGGCTCTCCGCCAGTGACTACGAGGTAGAGGACAAACCGCTTGACGTTAAGGTCGGATGGAGGTCAATTGCTGTGAAAGGCGACCGGATAGAAGCGGTGTCATACATTTTCTGCGATATAATCGATGAGATGGTGGGGGACGAAGTCGACACGATTGTCGGAGTGAGCATCAACGGGATTGCTTTCGCCCAAGCAATTTCTTCCACTATGGACCTAGAAATGGCAGTAGTTAGAAGCATCAACGAGGAAGTTGGCGGACACCTATCAGAAGTCTACGCAGGGATCGATGGCAAAAGGGTGATCATCGTTGATGACGTATACTCATCGGGAACGACCATGAAGAAGACTGCAGCCGACCTCAATGCTTCGGGTGCCGATGTCAAGATGTGCATGGTTCTTGTGAACAAGTCCTGGGACGATGACGTCGACGGGGTGCCATTGAGGGCGCTGATTCGAGCAGCGACGGTCTGAGGTGGCACATGCACTGGGCGGATTATACCGCACAAAGGCTCATGGAGCGTGGAGGGCAACAAGTATCAGCATCGGGAATTACTCCCTCTGGAGAATTCCACATAGGTCACCTGAGGGAGATTCTCTCTGCTGAGATGATACACAGGGCATGCATTGATGCAGGCATTGAGTCGAAATACATCTTCATCGTTGACTCGATGGACCCACTCAGGAGGGTGTATGATTTCCTATCTCCAGATTACGAGAGGTATATCGGCCATCCTCTAGCGTACATACCGGCCCCTGGTCCAGATGGAAAACCGAGCGAGGAAGGAGGAACCTACGCTGAGCACTTCCTCGGTCCATTCCTGAATGCTCTGAGAGAAATCGGAGTTATCCCAGAGGTGGTGATGAATCACGAGACTTACGAATCGGGTCAATTCGCCGAACACATCGACTCAGCGATAACAAAGAAAGGAGAGATTGAGAGGATTATTCAGGACATCTCGGGGCGGGAACTGGGCGAAGACTGGTTTCCATACAACCCAATTGGTTCCGATGGGAGTATGGATGGAGTGACTGTTACGGGCTATGAGAAGCCATTTGTTTACTGGTTAGACTCACATGGCATCGAGGGGAAGGCGGACATCAGGAAGGCAGAGGGTAAGATGCCATGGAGGATCGACTGGGCTGCCAGGTGGGCAATTCATGGAATCACTTGCGAGCCTGCAGGCAAAGACCATGGGGCTGCCGGAGGTAGTTACGACACTGGAATCCCCATTTGCAGGCTACTGGGAGGGGCCCCGCCGGACAAAATAATCTACGAATGGATCCAATTGAAAGGGATGGGGCCG
>Ga0208764_10000168_pt1 | contig 37623 bp, 64 predicted proteins | sample ETNtaG_18_FD_185762 | JGI IMG/M metagenome (GOLD analysis project Ga0208764, IMG submission 185762) | Marine microbial and viral communities from oxygen minimum zone, Eastern Pacific Ocean - ETNP201302SV91 (SPAdes) (version 2) | ecosystem: Environmental > Aquatic > Marine > Oceanic ... | reverse complement strand
TCTGTATGAAACCACCTAATCCACCTTTCTTACCCTCTACACCTTTTTCTCCTTGTTCACCCTTCTCAACCATACCTTCAACGGTAGGAGTTTCACCACCTGTCTTAACTCTTTTTTCACTGGTAGCACCAGATCCCTCTGTCATCACCAGTGCTTTAATTTCATCCTTTAGTCTCGCAATATCTCGTTCGTTTTGTTCAATTTCTTCCTCATATTCATACCAAAAATCAGAACCCTCTTTTGCGTCAGTATCTCTTTTTAGAGCATTTATATCTTGCTGCTTGTCTAGTATTTGCTGTTGAAGTTCATTCCCATTAAGAACCTTTCCTTTCTTAGAGTCAATCTTTAGAGTAAAGATTTGATCAGATTTAGAAGTATCATAGACAGCTAGTTCATCTGTTCTTACACCTGATGCATCGGTGGGTGTGCGGTTATGAAAATACATTGATTTATCTTGTCTCTCTTCAACCTCTGCCCCTCTCTTCATTGATCTTTTTAAAGGGTTCAAGAAGTCCAAGGTACTATGGAACTTCTCCAATACACCTCTAAAGAGATTCTTTCTTTGCTTCTTAACTTTAGTTTCCTCTTTCTTCTTCTCTTTCTTCTTTTTCTTAAATCTACCCTTAATAAAATCAATACCTTTCTTCCATAACATTGCTCCACCAGTTGCTATACCACCAAATAATGCTACCTTGGCTATAGCAGGTGCTGCAAGAGTAGCAGCTCCAGCAAGAGCAATACCCTTTATTAATGTACCAAATAATCCACCACCTTTTTTCTGTTTAGTCTTTGCTAGTTTGGTTATAAAATTATTTGCAACTTCAGTTGCCTCATTAAGGAAATCTACAGTACCCTGCATAGATCCCTTCATTCCATCCAAACTATCCCCAAATCCTCTCAGTGAACCCAATCCACCATCAAAGATCTTACCCATGAACTTGTTAGGATCAAAGGAATCTACTTTGGTTTCAATCTTTTGTGATAGTTTTGGAATAAGGTTCTGAACTCTAGTCTCTACCAGTCTATTGATCTTTCTTACGCCACCTTCTTTAAGGTCTGGTCTAATAGGCCCAATCTTCTTACCAGTACCTTTTAATATATTCTTACCCTTAACCTTTGCACCGTATATACTCTTTCTGGTTCCCTTCGCTGACTTATTAAAAAGACTACTCTTCTTCTTAACGCTAGACACACCCTTCCCAACTTTGGGTGCTTTAAACATTTTAGATGAAAATTTAGCCGGCATTTGCTTGTGCTTCTCTCTGTTTTTGTTTTAGGTTTTCTTCCTCGATATGTAATCTAAGAAGTCCAACATAGATGTCTCGTTCCCACGGAGGCATATTTTCTATATCCCACAATGAATATTTATGGTACTGCATTAGAGCGAAGTTGATTCTGAAGTATGTCTCAAGATCAATATGAGACATACTTAACCGAAAAAATCAGTTAGACCCTCTAGTACTATAGTATTCTTCTTCTTAGTATTGGGATTAGTAACCTCAAGAGTATGAGTCAACTTAGGCATTGTCTCAAAGAACTCTTCAATCTTAGCAAACTGCGAAGAGGTAAGAGATTCTACCCACTCTTTTAATTCTTTTTTAGTACAATCAGAAGCAGCAAATACCTCCTCATCATTGTAAACACTATCAATACATGAAGCAATGATTTCAAATGACTGGTCAACTGCATCATCACTATCTTGATTAAAGTTAGTTTCGATGAATTGATTCATTGAAGGATACTTCATCCTCACACTGTAATTGTCATCCAATTGAACATCAGGACTGTGATCATCACTTTTTTCAACTAGAATCTCATCGATAGCAACAGCAACAGGTACTTCTGTTTTGCCATCATCACCACATGTAACAAGGAGTTCAATTGATTCACCAACAGATTTACCACGAATATTTAAGAATAGATATTCGATATCAAAACTTGGTAATTGATCAATTTTAATACCCTTAGTTATAACACAATTCTTTAGAACTTGTTTAACAGCATTAGTTATTTGTTTTTGATCTTCGGTTTCAAGCGAAAGTATAAGAATCTTCTCTTCTTTAACTAGAAAGGGTCTGTATTTAATCTTCTTTCCATTTGAAGGCAATTGCAACTCATACTCAGCCGTATGGATTTTTGGTAAAGGCATAATTTAGTAATTATTCGTTATTATTTAGAGGGGTTTACCTTGAAAATAATTTTTGAAGAAATCTTCCCCTACGAGACTTTCCAGACTTCATATCTGGTTGTCTAGAATTACTTTGAGTTAATTCTCCTCCTGTTGGATTTGGAGGCTTACTCGCACTACCTCCACTATTGACAATATAGTACCTATCATAAGTGAACTGTACTTGGCAATCCAAAACTTGTCCAGCCTGATAGTTTAAAGGAATATCCTCTATAGATATAGGAAAAGCATTTACAAAAACATAAGTCATAGCATCAGGTTTATACTCTTCTCCCTGTCTACCAACACCAGAAATATTATATCTACCACCTTTCTTACCACCAGTTCCCAGATTTCTCTCAAACTTAGTAACTGATAGATTCTTCTTATATTGATCAGGATACCTAAATCTATGATATGCATATGACTCATCATTACTAGGATAACCGCCAGGAAATGCTGTTGGAATAGGTACTCCCTTTTGGCCAACATACAGTGGATTCATATAATTCATCCACTCCTGAAATAATTTCAGAATCTTATAATCCGAAGACACATAAAAACCTAGAGAAATATCTGTATATTCTCTCTGTACTGCAAATCTTTCTTTTATTCCTTGTCTACTACCTATTTCCTCAGAAACCGACATACTGGTTCCAGGCAACATAGCAGTATTGCATAACATTTCATACCTAAGTTTGGGATCGTTTGGCCCTAATACTCCAGCACTAGTCAACCATTGGTCTAAATTTCCTGCAAGTTTAGATCCTTCTTGTCCAGATACCTCATCGCCAGGAAACTGTCTTGTAGCATCAGGCGGTGAACTCGCAAGATCCATAGTCACCTTGAAGAAGTTTGATAAAGCTGGGGCACCAAGAGATTCCTGAAAACTCTGTAGTTCCCTGAATGAATCCTCATTATAAAATATCGAGGAAAACTCATCAGGTCGTTCTACAAAATTATTTTCTAATACGGTTGAAAACCCAGGCTCTAGGTCAGCACTTGTTGCCCGTGCTACCAATTCATTCTGATTAAAATAACGGTCTTGGGACTTAGACATCTAAATAAAACTATGACTTCTACCATACTATGTATATGAGTTTTTATGGCTTATAAAGGCAAATTTCGTCCAAAACGACCTAAGAAGTATAAAGGTGACCCAACACAGATCATTTATAGATCACTTTGGGAAAAGAAATTCATGGAATATTGTGATCTGACGGAAAACATTAGTCAATGGCAATCTGAAGAATTCTGGATTCCATATAAGAGTCCATTAGATAATAGAGTACATAGATACTTCCCAGACTTCTTTATCAAATATAGAGATGCACTAGGAAAAATGAGAAATGTTGTCATTGAAGTTAAACCAGCAAAACAACTCAAAATGCCCAAGAAGAACCCCAAAAAGAGAACTAAATCATGGGCATATGAAGTACAAACATACGTTGTTAATCAAGCAAAATTCAAAGCAGCAGAGGCCTACTGTGCTGACAGAAAATATGAATTCAGAATCATGACAGAAAAAGAACTAGGAATATCATGATCGCAGAAGAAATCCGTCAGGCAGCTGGCAAAAAGAATAGAAGTGGAGACTGGTACGTTTCTCAATTAGAAAATGCCTTATCAAGTGTGCAAGAAGATAATGTAAGTCTTAGTGACACAAATGGGTTTGAAGAAGGTGGCATGTACTTCTTTTCATATGGTGTAACACACCCAGATAGATATGAATTCTGGGACGTTCAACCCTTAGCCGTTGTAATGAGAATTGATAGTGATGGGTGGTTAGGATGCAACTTACATTATATAAATCCCGACTATAGAGACTCCGTTGCAAATGGCTTACTAAATAAAGGTACGGTAGTACCTAAAAACAGTTTACATAAGTACCATTATTCTGGTATTGGTAACTTACATAGAGTACCTCATGATGAAGATTGGGCAGGAATAGCACTCCTACCTACTGAAAAATTTATACATAAAAGTGGCCGAAAATACCCCAAACATAAAGCATACAACTGGCGTAAATAATGGCAACTACCATCAATTATCAAACTCTTCAGGAACAATATAACGTAAACATCACTGGTGATCGTGTTGATTTTAAAGAAGGGTATGTCACAGCTCTGGTAACTGACTCAGAGAGTGGCGATGAAGTTTTTATTGGCGATGAAGTAAAGCAAGGAAAACCAAACGGACGAATAGAAAAATATAAGGTATTTCATAAGAGTGGCGAAGAGGTCATACTTGTACCTGTTGATGAGACTGGTAGAGAATTGCAAAATAGAAACCCATTATACAAGGATGGAAAATGGGATAAAAATGAAATAACTCCAGAAACTATCAATGGAGCTCCAAACCCAGAATACTTAAGTGCAGAGAAACAAGCAAAGCATGACATACAAATAAAAAATGCAGTAAGAAGACATAAAGCCGCTACAGGAGAACCACGCCAAGCTTGGGAAAAAACTACAAATGCTCCTGATGAAATAGAAGAAAGTTACAATGACTTTGGTAGTTGGAAACAAAACGAAGTAGTTAATAAGGAAGTTGCCAATACCAGAAATGAACAAGAAGGCAATATGTGGTGGAAGACAGTAAAATCTGGCTTCAGTAAAGTTGCTACAGGTGTTTTTAGATCACAAGTAGAAAACAGGTTAAAACTCTTTGGTAACTTTCTTGATATAGTTACACCTGGCGGATATGGTAGTGGTGGTCAAGAACAGGCCGAAAGTTTTGCCAAAGGATTTGAAAATCCTGATGACATAATGTTCAAGAAGATTGTGAAATATCCTATGGATATGTCATCTACTATGGATCATATGTACTTCCAGTGTTACTCATATCAAGCCCCATATGCAGCAACTACTGGTGGTAAGTATGGTGCTGATGGTATTAGTGGCAATCCTGCATCGAACGTAGTTAACAATGTCATAGGGGGAAAAAGAAGTGGTTTAGCCTATGGTGCAGCAAGACAAACTCCATACAAAAAGAAATTGGGTGCTGGAATTAAACTACCTATGCCTAATCAGATCCAAGAATCAAATAAAAGAGAATGGGCTGCTGAGGAAATGAATACTCAAGCTCTAGGTGCTATCCAAGGATCAAGTAAAAGAGCATGGACTAGTTGGCTCACCAATGATTTCTTAGGAATGGGTGGCCCTATGAGAAAAATGTCACAACAAATGGAGATGGTGTCACAGAAGAGTGGTAGGACTCAGATGATGGCAAACCATATAAGTCAACTAGCATCCAAGATGGGAACCGAAGTTAGTCCAGAGGATATCCTAAAGAGAAGTGTAGGTATTGTAGCAAACTCAAACACAGAACTTTTATTCACTGGCGTAGGACTTAGAACTTTCAATTACTCATGGACACTAACTCCAAGAAGTGCTTGGGAAGCTCATAACGTAAGAATGATCCTCCGTGCATTTAAACAATGGTCTGCACCTAGAAAATTAAAGAAAATGAATTCTGGCATTTTTGATAACTCAGGAACAGGTAAAGCTGGTGGCCCTTCATTATTTCTAGGAACACCAAATATATTCAGACTACGTTTCGTAACTAGTGGTAATAAAGATATCCTTGGTCTACATAAATTCAAACCATGTGCATTAACTATGTGTAATGTTGGTTATACACCCGAAGCAAGATGGATGTCATATGAAGGTGGTATGCCTACTTCTGTGGAAATGCAATTAACTTTCCAAGAATTAGAACCAATATACAACACAGATTACAGTCCTGATGTTGCTAGAGGGAGAAAACATGATCCAAATAAAGATGGTGATACTGGCGACTTAATGCCTATCTGTCTAATCAAACAGAATGATCCAAATAGTTCAGACGTAGGTTACTAAAATGCAAGGTTATTTTTCATACTTCCCAGATTTACTCTACGTCTCTCGAATGACCGATAGGTCATCTAACGATGAATATGTAGCTGTAAAAAATATCTTCAAAAGACCTAAAATTCGTGACGATATGATGAGTGTCGTCACTGCTTTTGCAGACTATATGATTCAAGGCAACCAAAGGCCAGAAGAGGTTGCAGAAAAAGTATATGGAGATCCTCGTTTTGATTGGGTTGTCCTTATTACAAATAATATTACTAAAATAAGAGACCAATGGCCTCTTACTGATTATGATTTTAAGAAATATGTATTAGACAAATATGGTAGTGAAGAAAAATTAGCAGAAACTCACCACTATCTAACTGAATTGTTTATAGATGACTATGCTAGAGTCGTACTACCCGAAGGGTTAGTAGTAGACTCTAACTTTAATTGCAGTTATCTAGAAAGAAACAAAGTAAGACAAGAAGAAGTTGAATTAAGGGGATCAGTTCAACTAAATGATATGGCCTCAGTAGATGATGCAGGTACAGTTAGAGATAGTAATGGCAATATAGTTACTCACGGTAACGTATTCTCAATTACTAACTACCAGTATGAAGAAGAACTAAATGATGCCAAAAGAAGAATAAAAATACTGAAAGATGACTTCTTAGATACTGTTGTAAGTGATATGTCTAAAATAATGAAGTATAAGAAATCTTCTCAGTTTATTTCTAGAACAGAGAAAGTAACATATAACCCAAGACTCAGCGGACAATAAAATCCATTGCTATTGAAATTCTTTCCTTTTCGGAAGTATGTTCTGTAGTGTAATGTGGAACATATGAGGGGAATATTGTAAATCTTCCAGCAACATTCTCTTCTACTATTGGATCATAACAAGTACAAGTCTTATCACATTGTACTATAAAATTGGCACTCAAATAACCATCATCGTAATGATGATGTTTTTTTATGGATTCTCCTTTTCTAAGAACGTTCAACCAAGCTCGTACATGAACATCTGAGATGGGAGGGTTTCCTAACTTATCATTATACTTTTGGAGAGATTCCAATGCCCATATATGTAACTTCTGGGTTTCATGTGTATACCAATCAAACAAATTATATTGCAACGACCTAGTGGAAACATGATTCTCGTTCAATCCAGTAGTCCCACTAGTACCATCCCAAGGTAACTTTAAAAGTTCCTTTTCTTGTTCTAAACAAGTCTTTGCCAAAACAGGCAAAACTATAGGAAGATCAACCACTCCTATAGCAAAATTAGTGCCGAATTTAAGTTCCATAGACAAAAAAAAGAGACCCTTTCGGGTCTCTTATATAGTTAACTTTCTGCTAACTGTTGGAAGTACGAAAGAGCATCGTCTTCATCTTCCGTTGTTTGATTCGTTGCCGCAGCAGCGATCTTTTCTAACTCCTCATCAACAGGAGCCGCCACCTCACGATGGTTGTCCTCATCAGCAACCTCTGGATCCTGATAACGTAATGAACCAGTTGGTAGTTTAGAACCAAGAACTGTGTCAAGACGAGTCTTCAGAGCCTCATATGGTTTGAACTGATCTTCAGCGGTGAACTCACTGAGGTCGTAGATCTTATTGTAGATCTCCTCTAGCTTCTCATCATCATCTAATAGTGCCTCAACCTTACCGAACTCTGAACTATCATAGTTCCAGAATCCTGCAACCTGTTTAATCTTCAACTTGAAGTTAGCACCTTTCCAGAAATCAAAAGGATTAATTGGTTCTTCATCCTCAAACTCTGGTTGCATAGAAGCAGTGATCTTATCAAAGATCTTCTTACCGAACTTATAAAGGAATACTCCTCCTTCATTCTCAGGATTACTTGAATCCTTCACAACATAAACGTTTGCATAGTAAGAAAGCTTACGCTTCTGCTTACGTGCAATATCTTTATCAGACTCTCTACCACTATTCCACAGACTCCTGTTAAGTTCACCAACAGGGTCATCTTTACCAAGTGTAGTCAAAGAGTTTTCAATATACCAACCACCAGGCCCTTGAAAGGCATGACTCCAAACTTGTGACCAAGGAAGTTCACAATTAGCATGTGCAGGAAGGAATCGAATAACTGCGTATCCGTTACCTGCCTTATCTACAGCTGGTTTCCAAAGACGTTCATCAACATTCTTACCACCTTTTTCGTTGAGTTTCTCAACTTTTTTCATTAATCTCTCTGTGAGAGACCCTGCCTTAGATTGTTTCTTTAATGCAGCAAATGACATTTAGTATTCTCCGTATGTTTTGTATTTGTTAGGATTGTTTGTATTATACCGAATAATCAGTCCTTAGGCAAGTTCTTTTCCAACTTTTCTAAGGTTTGACTCATGAGATCAAAAAATGAATTGATATCTTGGCCAGGTTGTAGACCTAGAAACTTTGCAGATTCTAAGATCTGTTCTCTCATCTCAACAGCATCAGGATCATCCTTCTCCAATTTCAGACGAAACATAAAGTTTCTCTGTTTATCGAGAAGTTTTTTCATATCAGAAATATGTTTCCTTCCAGCATCACTGCTAGGTTTGGTTTTAAAACCAGTGGAAACAATACCACCCATAATATTTTCTTGTAATTCCTGTATCTCTGCCATAGCAGCACGAACTACAGGAGACTTGAAAAAATCACTCATGTTATAACTCTGATGTACTAGTATTTATAAGGGTTTAGCGTCTTTTTATCCACCTTGGGAGGTAGAATATTCCGAAGGAAAGACCCCAAAAAATAGCTAACGCTATTATATGTAATACCCTATTAGGGTTGACAATTAAACCACAGGTTACGAATGATATCCATAACCAATCTAAAGTACCATGAAGTCTATACCACATGTTATCACCAAATCTTTTGATGAAACCATCTCGTCTTTTGGCGAACCACGGTGATACGTGCCTCATCATAACAAAACCCTCATTAAAAAACATGAGAGTGAAACCAATCCAAAAAATCATATCGGTAATTTAGATCTAGAAGTTCTCTTAAGGTAATTTAATTCTGTAGCTTCTGCTTTTAACTTGTCTTTAAGAGGTTTGGAAATTAATTTCCCTACAGACTCAAATTCAATGTTTTTTTCTTCGCAGTAACTAATAATTGCCTCAATATAATTGAGTTCAGACTTAAGCACAAGTTGTTCAATATCACTTGTAAACTTATTCTGACAGAGAAATTTCTCTTGCAATAACTCGTTAACTTCTTTCTCCATACTCACTAAGTTTGTGGGTGACGAATTCTTTGATATACTTGGTAAGAAGCTTAATATACTCACCTTTGTTGCGTTTTTCATAAACTTTAACATCTCCATTATCAGCAACCATTAAGGTTACGATCTTTTCTACAGCAGTGCCTGTCATTTCGTAGTACATACATGCGTATGCAGTTTCTTGTACGAAATAGTTTTCCAACCACTTCTCAGGTTTGATTTTTTTGGATGTCTTGAAGTCTATTATGGCTAACTCGCCATTGTATTCTGCAATACAGTCAACTCTACCAGCAATGCCAAAGTATTCAGAATACAGTGGTTTTTCCAAAGCATGTATATTATTTATATTGTCTAAAGAATCTTTAGCCGCAACAAACAACGCCTTAGTCGTTGGTAGTACACCATCTATAGTATTAATATCCTTGTTTAAAAGATATTGTTCCACTAGATTGTGAAATCTTGTACCTCTATCAGTAGATACTTTCGTAATCTTGTTAGCTTCCTCTTCACCTATTTTTTTACGCCAATTAATAAAAGTCTGACGACTATAAAAACTAGTTACAGAGGTGATAGAAGGGGCTTTCTTACCATTGGGAAGATCATAATATCGAACCCCATCTATAGTATTGGCTTCTAACTCAAAATCACCGAGTTTATTTAAATGAACAAACGTCATAAAGAAAGAGCAAGTTTAGTAACCAAATAGTTTCTTACTAGACCAGAGCGAACAATGTCATCTATACCGAATTCAACAACACCGAAATCATCTTCCATGATCTCAATGATACGTTTAAAATCTAAGATGCCATTCTTCTCATATGATTTTGTAAGATCTGTTTGAGTAGAGTCACCGCAAAACATTATTTTACAGTTATCTCCAACTCTTGTTATTATACTATCAAGTTCGTGAAAATTCAAGTTTTGCATCTCATCAACTAAGACAATGCAATTATCAAGTGTTGTTCCACGGATAAATGAAGTACTCCAGAATGAAATAGTCTCCTGTGTTTTCAAATTGCCATAGAGCATCTCGAAATCACTATCAGAAGGCATTTCAAACATGTACTTTACCATATTCTTATAAGGAATCTGATAAAGGAATGATTTATCTTCATGATCGCCAGGAAGAAAACCAATTTCTCTTGTAGAGACTAGAGACCTAACGATATAGATTTTATCATAAGGTGTCGTCTCATCAAGAACATCTTTTAGGGCAAGGTAGAGACTAATAAAAGTCTTACCTGTACCCGCTGCACCATAGGCAAAAAGATTCTTACCTTTTTCATAATGATCAAAAAGAATCTTTTGATTATCAGTTATGGGTTCTACATCTACCAACATGCCATTATTGATAGGTTTCTTGCGACGCATTTGTTTCGCAGTCATACCTACTCCAATTGGATCATTGGAGTTACTTCTTTTTTTTCTTGGCATGTTAGGTGATACCTCGATTTGCTAAACGTCCTTGAATTCCCCCAGCCTTCTTGGCTTTATCTGTAATCTCCTTCCAGCCTGGGTGTTTATTCTCCAACTTATCTCTCCATTCTCCAACCTCACCTACTCCTGGCATTGTAGATGGATCTGACCAATCTCTAGTCCAATCTGGATTATCTTCTCTCCATTGATCCCATTCCTTAATGCTCATGGCGACTTCTTTCTGTTCGCCTGTTTTTGTATTTACTACAGGATAGGTGGCCATTAATTGTCCTCCATAGCTTTTGTTACCTTCTCGGCAGCCTCTTTTACGTTCTCAACTAAATCTTGAACAAGATCTCTTTCCCATCCAAGAGCTTCAGAAACAACAGGAAACTGTGTAACAAATACATCTTTACAAGCATTTGCAATATCCATATGTTCCTTTTGAGTACCATTGGCAGTCCTCAATGAGATATAATGTATCCAAGAACGACATGAACCAGTCATGTAGATTCTAGTCGGTGTGGCAAGGGGTAGAACCATTCTGGCACATTCCTTTGCAACACCACACTCAAGCATTTGAGTATATAATGACTCACAAGAACTAAACAATGTTTTAGTCTGTCTTTCCAACTTATCTATAAGTTCTGGATCCAAGTCGTCTGTCGAGTTTTGACGATTCTTTGTATCCTGTCTCCTAAGATCAGGCAATGGGATCTTACCTAATGCTGTACTATCAGCATATCTCTGACTAAACTCTTGGAAAGTAAAAGACCTGTGACGTAATACTTGTGCAGCAATGGCACGAGTAGTCTCGATCTCCAGTGTCATAGAGGACTGTTCAAAAACTGACCAATGATTATGATTGATACAATAATTTAAAAGACCTGCAAATTTTTCATTGTCCTGATTATTAGGGTTAGATACTCTGGCAATGTATGCCATAGTTTTCTCCGCATCAGGAGTAACATTAACTAATTGTACATTCATAATTCTTCTATCTGGTCGCCATAAGTGACTTTTTCCTTTACATTGGATCGGATAGTATAAGAATCTGTATTTGAGTAAATCTCTGATTCCAGTGCATCTACAAGAGATCTTAGGTTCTTGTAAATTAGTTTTAATCTTTCTCTATCGGGTTGCATTTTAGACGTAATAATTGAAGTTGATTAAACACCTACGAAGTTCATCTGTGCATGATGTTCCAGCATGTTTCATGTTAGAATCAAATACTAACATACGATTGGCTATACTGTCAACCTTTGTACCATCTTCAAATCTAGTGTAACCATTATTGGTATTCACATAATAAATCGAAGTGATAGCATCGTCAAAGTCAGTATGCAATTCATACTCCTCAATTTCAGGTGTTCTCATATTTAGATTGGCCTTAATCCTAGCAATTGCTGATGGATCTATCCTCTCTATAATGGGTGTGAGACCACCCCAGAATTCACTTCTAGGTTGATATTGGTGATAAAAAATATGACAAAACTGGTACTTTCCATCTTTAGGCATGTTTATGCCATCTGAAAAGTTCCAGTTCATCAGGTTATCATCCATCATCAGTTTACGAACATTCTCGTATTCTTCAGGATTCAAAAAATCATCATAAACTTTCAGTTTCGATCTCATCTGCTTCCTTCAGTAGTTGTGACACATATTGTTCTGTGCCATCCATAGTCTTTACAGCAAATAAATTAGACTTCATATATCTCTTTGTCTTCTTATATTTTTTCATTAATCTCTTATACTCCTCGGCATTCATCTCCACCTTGCCTTGTTTGGCATCGCCACTGTACTTACTTCCAGCAACATTTCTGCCATCTCCCATAGGAGAGGATCCTGAATATTCACCCATTACTTTTTCTTCTGTGGTTTTTTAGGTTTTTTCTCTGTCTCTGGTTTGATCATACTGTCTCTCCAGAGTTTAGGGTTCATCTGCCCTTCAGTCTGTGTCCACTTCTTCAAACCTTTCTTGTACTTGTCATAATAGTGGTCGAACATATCCACCTGTTTCTGACATATAGTAATGTCATAAGAAGTTTTATCTTCTTTCTTACCCTCGACCTCCACTTCCTTAACATACTCTACGAGATATGCTGTATAAGGAAGTTTCTTGTCTTGGGCTAGTTTAGGATCGCAATCTTCGTGAATGATTTTCAACTACGGTTCCCCCATGTGATTTCTGGCCATGTTAATGATACCAATTCCTTAGTGATACCATACTTGGTTCCCAATAACTTATCCTTTACAAGAATAAGAATCTCGGCCTCTGATTGAGGAAGAGTCTCTAACAAATTGATAAAGATAGTTTCTCTCTTTATCTTATTGAGTTGGTCATCACCACCTTTCACAAAACGATAAAATTGATTACCACAATTGCGAAGAGTAGTTCTTGATGGAACTCCCTTACTTGGATCTGCCAATTCAGCAGTATCCACAGGTTGATAAGGAACAGTACCTTCTGGTAGTACAGAAACTACACTTGGATCAAAATTCCAAATCATTAACATTTTGAAAGAATCTTCTCCATGAGTACGGAGTAGTTCAACCTTCTTGGTCTTGACTCTCTCAGAATCAACAGCTTCCAATAGTTCATGCACCAAAGGATTAGGTGGCAGTTCTTTCTTTTTAACTGTCACCGTCCTTGGTTTAGTCACGGTTTTTTTAGTTGCTGTAGTTTTGCGAGTACTAGGTTTCTTCCTAGTTGACGTAGTTTTACTCCTCGTCGTCTTCTTCGCTGTTGTCATCGTTGTTTTCAAACCTCACGGCTACAATTTCATCGGGAAGTACGTTCCCATTCTCGTCAAACATCTCTGGGTGGGTATAAACCGCCTGTTGTTGTAATCCGAGATAATTATTTTGTTGGGCTAACCAGCCAATTATACCACCAATCATCAGAAATGTCACGCATAACATGGTCATTACAACAAGAATTGAAGCTTCCATTGGTTTTCTCCCAAGATTAATTACTGGTTTTGTCTTTAATGTCGAATGATAGACTAAATTCTTTACCGAATAGAGTAAATCTTAAATCGAATAGATTTTTAGTTAATGGTTTCGGTTTTTGTTCCCCTTTTAGTAATAGTTCAACGCCCTTATTTATGTCCATATCTGGAGGTAACATATTAAATAATCCTATGATCTTTTAGATATTTTAAGGTTTGGTTAGCGTCTCCTATAACCTTACCCTCTAACATTATCTGAGGGAGGGCACGAACATTTGGAAAAAGTTGTTGAAACTCCTCCTCAGTATAGTCCTTGTCCAATTCCCTGTAATCATACTCTTTTCCTAGCATCTCTAAGACCATCTTGATCTTCATGCACATAGGGCATTCATCTTTTCCGTATATAATGAACATAGGTTTAATACTTAATTACTTCTACTGAATCCCATTGGTGTTTAAAAACTAAAAGTGCAGAAAGTGAATCTTCATTGAAACAAACAGTGAAGTAAACCTCATGTCTTCTATTATCCAAACTCCGTTTCTGATCCTCATCGCCTATAAAAAGAACCCGACCTTCGGTATATGTACCTCCGCCATCGGGAACTCTTACTATTGAATTTTCACGGATTTCTAGCGTTTTCGCAGTATCTAAGAAAATCGACTTCGATTCCTCTGGTGTCTTTTTTACCCTGCGATACCCAGATTTGGCAAAATTCATAGAGGAACCTGACATGATCTAAATCATTATAATGTTTAAGTGCTAAAAGAGATTCTTGACGTATTTTCATACGTTCTTCACTGTATCTCCAATCATCCATTGATCGAATTCCAATCATTTTGGAATAACTCTAAACCCTTATCAGTCAAAATATGACTATACATTTTGTCGAAAATTGCAGGAGGCATAGTTACCACTTCAGCTCCTACTGCAAAACACTTGGCAACATCAGCTACATTCCTCAAAGAGGCAGCCAATACTTGAGTTCTTGACAAGTGTTCTTTATATAGAGATGAAATATCCTTAACTAATCCCACACCATCGAATGAGTTATCATCAACTCTGCCCACAAATGGTGAAACATAAGTGGCACCTGCTTTTGCAGCAAGGACAGCCTGTGCTACTGAGAAACATAATGTTACATTGACGGTAAATCCATCGGTTGTTAACATCTTACAAGCTTTTAATCCTTCTTGAGTCAATGGTACTTTAATAGTAACATTACTAAGACCTTTAAATGCTTGGGCCTGTTCCATCATCTCAGGAGCAGTCTCTGCGACTACCTCTGCAGATATGGATTCAAAGTAAGGAAACTCTCCAGAGATCTTTTTAATAGTCTCTACTGGATCTCCACCACTTTTAAGTATAAGTGTGGGGTTTGTTGTAACGCCATCAATAAGACCTGTCTGAACACGTTCATTAATAAGGTCAAAATCGGCGGTATCAAGGAAGATTTTCATCGTGTTTCTTAATTTTTTTGTTTTGTTTTTTAATTAACTTCGCATACTTTACATCTGAATCCGTCCAAAATTGTGGATTCTTCTTTGCTTGTTTAATTAGCCTTTTCGCTGTCTTTCTGAGGTCTTTTCTCTGTAACTCGTCTTGCAAACTAACTTCTCCGTCTTCTTGTGAACCTTAGTATTTAACATCGGAGATAGGTAGAAATACGATCTCTCCTGAAAAGGCATAGATTCTCTTAACTTTCTAACTACTAAAAGTTGTTTTTCTAGTAGATTCATTTCATCGGGCCCTTATTGTGGAACCCTCTTATCCTCAAATCCTTGGTCACATATTGTATCACAGTTTCTCTGATTTCCATCATTTCATTGTAACACTTCTGATTATGACCACATGCTCTGAGATCATTATCTGGTTTATAAAGAGATTCTAGAAATAAAGACACTGCTCTGTCATATTTCTCTTTTTTAGATTCTCCTCCATCTACTGATGCTTGGTCTTTCATGGGGTTTTTGTGGGTTTTTCAGTACAGTATTTCTCCGCACCTGTAACCAATGCAATTTGTTCAATATTCATCCATTGTTTTTCCATCTCTTGAGCAAGATACATAATCTTTTTATCATGTATCTCATCCGCTTCTAAAAGATGAGTAATGGTGCGAGTCAGAGTTTGTCTGTTACCATCTCCATCCTTTAGATAGATTGAATAACTGGTTCGGAATTTCCTAACCAAATGAATTCTTAGAGCAGCATATAGAAATAAATTACAAATAATGATTAGAAACACAGTCATTAACTTCGTCTCCAATTATTAATTTTAGATCTAATAGATCCCCAAAGAAGATTAATAAATCCTCTAAGACTATCACCTTCAATCTCGTCAAACATCTTCATGTTTAACTTGAAGGCAACATTTGCCTCATCGATAATTGCATTAGCTTGATCTTCGTCAATGGGTAGATTATCCATTGCGGCACGGTATTTAGTCTTAAATTCCTTACCATCAGGAATATCATCAAATTCATAAAAAGCAAGACCATCATCTTTAAGATTAAGAGCCTTCTTTGCTATGTTTTTGAGTATCTGACCACCAGACAAATCACCTAAGTAACGTGTGTAATGGTGTCCCACCAATAATTCTGGGTCAATATCCCTTATGCGATTGATATAATTCTGGCATCCGTCTGTTGGAGAAATAACATCCCTCCACATAGGGCCATAGAAATACTCACAATCCTTTGCTAAGGTGGGAGTACGTCTTAATTCATCAAAAGCTATAGGAGATACTACAGGATTACTTTTATTTTTGTCAACTTCTTCCTCAAGTGCTCTATACACAAAGTAGAAGTTGGCAATTAATCCCCTGTAACTCTCCTCATTAACCATGCCTGCAAGGAAATTCTTAACGAATCCCGTGTTTTCAGCCATAGTATGGGAGGCCTTTGTACCTTCTTTAATCTGTTTTGAGAAGTTCATGTGGTTATTCTACTGTATCTTGATCCTTTTGTCCAGCGGGGTGGAAAGAATATTCATTATTCCACTTAAATGCCGTATTGTTCAATTCCTGTTTTTTAGGATCAGGAATCAGTTTATTTAGAGCCCTTATAATAAGACCCTTAATCTTCCTTATCATTAAACCTTACTCCTTCACAATCAGATTTAGAACAATAGTATCGTCCATCTTTATCTGTGGATTTAGTCAGATATTCACACTCTGATGTCCATTCATCCATTGCCTCTCTAACGATAGATTTTATCTCATCTCTCCACATCTCACGATACCTTTCATACCGTTCCCTTCTCTTTTCTTTGATCTTTTTGAAGTTAAACATCTTTCTCTTTTAGGTAATCGACAAATAGTATACCATCCAAATGATCCACTTCATGTTGTACAACTCTCGCTGCTAAACCACTAAGCTTCCATTTCTTATATTTACCATCCTTATTTTGGAAGGTTACTCTAATTTCTTTAGGTCGTGACACCTCTCCATTTTGATCTGGAACACTCAGGCATCCCTCCTCAAATAATTCCTCTTCTTCACTTCTCCAAGTGATTTTGGGATTTACCATTAAGTGTGTATATCTACCATGTTCTTCTGTCGTCTCATCTACAATTATAACTCTCTTATTAATGCCTATCTGGGGTGCTGCAAGGCCAATACCATCTTCCTCATACATGGCCTCACACATATCCGTAAATAATTTATGTATCTCATTCTTATCAAATACCACTTCCTCAGAAGTAAGTCTTAAACATCTATCTCCAATTCTTTTAATCTTCATTGGCTCCAATCTTGATAGGGTGGTTCTTCTTCTATTACAGTATGTTTGAAGTGTTCTGTATCAAAATATGATGGAGGCAAGTCATATCCACCAACATCATAAGGCCCTGCCATTTTCTTTTTATATTCCCTTTCATCTAATACTTCATTAATTAGAATCTTCAACTCTTTACATAGTTCTGGAGTAATTATCCTCTTTGGTTGCACAACAGCAGGTTTGTATTCTGCTGGGCCAGTTGATTTAGCATTAGGATCAGTGGGCCCACTCATCCCTTGTGTGTCTATGTAAGATCCCTTCTCTATCCTTGCCATATCATATCAGGCATTGCTGCTGGTTGTTGTCTTCCGACAGTAAACATAAGAATAAAATATCCTACGAACCATATTAAATTAAAAATCCAGGCCTGTCTATAGAGATATTTTCTTATTCCCATAGCACGGTTTACCATCTGAACATCAGCATATACGTCTTCATTACCAACTCTTCTTAGAATTTGTTCGATAATCACCGCAATAATAGTAGCTATCACCAATGGATAGAATACAAAATTTGCGAATGACATAATTGCGATTAGAAAGGTCATTTCTTAAATACTCCTGACAATATTAGGATTGCCATTGTTAGTGATGTCCAAAAAATAATGTACCACATAATTTACTTCCGTATAATAAAAACATCATCTTCTTGATCCTCCTCATCATCTGGTTCGGGTCTGAAGACTAGTAGTTGTTCTCCGTTCTTTATATCCCTCATTTCTGGATGAAGGTTATCTCTTTTTGGTGGAGGCGGTTTATTTGCCGATTCCAACGTTGATGACATAACTTTCCACATAAATGCAAAAGTTGCTCCTGCAGTTGCAGAGAACAACACAAAATAAAGCAAAAATGCGAAATCATTCATTAGATTCTAGGTATATAACCCCTTGCTTTCATTGCTGTATCCTGAATCATTGGCATCAAATCTTCCTTAACGGACTCTGTAATATCATCAATAACGTTGACATCCAAATCCATAAAGGGAGGAACGATACCAAGAATCCTCAATAAACCATCAACAAATAATGCAAGACATATAAACCCAAGAATCATACTAATGATAGTAGCCTTGAAGTTATGATCAGCCATTGACTTTTCATCAATAGCACGTGCTTCAGCAAGAGCGTCAGCAATCATCCGATCTACTTCTGCTTTAGTATAAAAATCCCCTATAATGGGTATGTCATGTCTATCTGGACTCATAATCTATATTTAGATTGATTCCTCAATATCTAGGGGGAATCTTGTCATAAGCAGTCTTAGGATCATCATCCTCTGACTTATCATCAACTAAACCTTCTTTTTTAAGTCTGTTGTAGTTGTAACAACTTCCCGTAGGACTCAACTTAATCTTTGGTAGTCCTGCCTGTTCTTGAACTTCATCCAAGAACATCTGAGCTTTTTCGTCTTCGGTCATGGATTGCAAGAAGGATCATATTGTCTCATCAGTCCTATAAACAGAAGAGTTCCTGCGCCAATCGCTACTGGGATCAAAAATACTGGCATAGATTTAGAAATTTACATATCTATAGTACCACTAACAGGCGGTTCCGTCAAGGGCAGCCCTAGTGTCTTGTATTCTAACATTTGTTTTAGGAACAGAACCTCATTTTTGAGTTCTTCATTCTGTTTCTCTAAAAATTCACAGTGTTCTTGGTAAATGATTATACTCATAGAAAAAAAGAAACCCCCTTTCGGAGGCCTCTTAAACATTTGGTTTGAAACTTTACTTTAAAATTTGACTACACACTTGTTTACAACTTGTAGCATTGTCATCACAATCTATTAAACAGTCGAAGTAATCGTCTATTAAATCGTCTTGATTGAATTCAAGATTCTTTTCGTGATGTACCCATTCTGCCATTTGATTATGTGACATAAGGTTTTTCATACTAATCTCCTCCTAAACAACTAAACATAATGTACTTGAAGTTTCAGGTCATCTTGTTTCCTTCGATTCTACCAGTATTTAGTCAGGATATCCTCAAATAAGACAATACGTTTACAAAATTTAATTAGGAATTTATACCGTGTAGCCAGCGCCTACCTTCTGAGGGCAATCGATTTGGAGAGTTCCTGTCATTGGTTGATGCATATGCTCAAGTAGGTGATCTACCTTCTGAGTTAACTGATCAATCTTCTGCATTGTCTCATGCTGATGATGGAGTAGGTGAATATGCTGATCAAGAACACGATCTAATGTTGCTTGAAGTTCGGAATTATCCTGTGCAGGTGGTGTTGAGACTGGCATATTAGTCACACTATAATCAACTGCTGCTGCATATAAGTCTGGTGACATATTAGCAGTATCAACTGAATAAGTTCCATCGATATTAATATCTTCGGTGATTATTACATTAGCACTAGTATCAATTCCAACCGTAAAACTCTCTTGACCAGTATAATTGTAACTATCAGTGTTACCAACTCCTGTTGCCAATTCTGGATGAATTCTTGGATCCAAATCTGGATTATATGCATTATCAGCAGATGTTCCTACAGATACAGGTTCGGTTTCCTCTTCTGTAATTGTGAATTTATCAGCTGATACACGTTCTGAAGGAGGAATGTACGCTCCAGTTTCAGGATCATGCGATCCATCGTTATATGAACTTGTCATTGTTTTAATTCAGGTGTTTCTTTATTTACCATAGATTCTACCACAGGTGTTACATTAGGCAAAGGCTCCCCTGTAAGTATTGCAACAGGAGCAGCTGCAACCACTACGGCCACTGCCGTAAAAGTCAATCCAGCTTCTATCAATTGTAACAGTTCTACCAATCGTCTTCCTCCTGTTCCTTGCTTTCTATGTATTCTTTATTTTGTCTGCAAACACCATGTACATCAATCTCTTGGTGCAAATGAGCAGCAGTATGAAGACCCTCTATTAGTAAGAGGACTGATAACATCATTACTGGTAACATCCACAATGGATGTCCCATAACCTCTCCTGTCTTCTTCATATTATTATACCATAAAAAAAGAGGGGTGTAACCCCTCTTAGTTATGCAAGCGTGAATCTAGCTCTTAGATGCGAACTTATGCTCGTGCCTAATACCACGATACATTAGATCGTGATTTCTTAATTGAGCTGCTTCATCGAGTACTCTTTTGTTGTACTCTGTGGTGTCATACTCGACACCTCTGTATGTGACTTTTGCCATTGGCTGTACCTAAAGGTAGGGTGGATAAGACCCCGTTCCTTCAGTCGGCTTTTGCGTCCTCCGAAGAGGATGAACGAATCCGTTCCGAGTCGGCTTACTTGCGACCTCCTATGAGGTTGAACGATATGTGCATATTAACACATGTATAATATATAGTCAAGTAGTTGTGTTCGATTTGATACAGTTTTATAATTATTTAATCTTTGTTGTATCACCATGTACCAAAACATCCAAATCGCTCTTATAATAGATGCCCAAAGCATCACATAGACTATTGGCAATAGGTTTTCCATTATCATTGAGAGAAGTATTAAGTAGTATCGGTGCTCCTGTCAATCTTTCATATTCCTGCAACAACGCATAATAATCTTCCTGATCTGGTGATACTGTATTCATCCTACAAGTACCATCTTCATGGGTAATTGAAGGAAACCTCTCTGGTTCTAGTACATCAGCAACATATAACATATGAGGTGAAGGGCCGTTCCAATAGAAATACTTAGATACCTTTTCTTCTAATACAGAAGCACCAAAAGGTCTAAAAGGTTCTCTATGTTTTACTTTACTGTTTATATACTCTTTTCCATGAGGATCAAAGGGATTCATCAATATACTTCTATTACCTAATGCTCTTGGGCCTATCTCGCCATGTCCTTGATACCATCCAACTATCTTTCCTTGTGCAAGTAGTTCAGCAGTGTCTTTAATGGTCTTCTCAGACGGTCTAGGCATGTGACTAGACCATATGGTCTTCTCAGTAGGTCTAGGTGAATCATCCTCCTGCCAGAATGGGAATCCAGTAGTATCAAATGGATCCAAATTATAAGTTCTTCTTAGATATTCAATAACACCAAGACTTAAACCCTGATCATTCGCATGTGGTGGTATAACAAGATTAGGGAATCTATCTTTTAGTACCTTATTAATAATAGTATTCTGTGCAATACCACCAGAATAACCTATAACATCACCATCCTGAGCAAATTCTTGAAAATGTTTTAAGAATAACTGTTCTGTCTGTTCATGAGCAGTATGAACATAATCAAGGATATATTGCATATCATGAGCACGAGGTTCTATCCTATTGAAATTCCATAACTGATCCAGTTTATCAATATGGTCTACTGGCACTACATCTGAATTTTCTGATCCATATGCCTTCATTGCCATTATTTTACCTGCATGGTCAAGGTAATTACCCTGTAATTGGATGATTGCACCCAAATGTGACATTATAAACCCAAGACTTGCAGAATTGAAGATATCCTGTGCATTTGACTTACCAGAATCAATTAGTTTCCCATCTCTCCATACACTTCTATACATCCAGTCATCACCAAACCCATCAAACACAAAATGGAGATTTGGTTCAATTCCCAAAGGCCAGAAACTTAGTGAATGAGCATAATGGTGGTCAATTCTATGAATAATGCAATTAAACCCCAAATCCCTAAAAACGGGAATTTCGACTGATTCTGTTTGTTTCTGTGGATCATATTCTATCTCATTATGAACATGTGAGTCCATAACAATACCTACTGCATCTACCTCTTGAGGTACTATATTCCATTCCTTGAGTATCTTTGTCCAACCATAAAGACCCTCAAACCCAAAATGTTTAATTTGAAGATCTCTCTCAAAAGACATATATCTTATCTTTTCACCATCAAAGTAAGTCACGTTTGAATCGTGGGAATCTAAACGAAGTGCTAATAATTTCATGTTACTAAATGGTGTTGTGGTAAATGGTCAAAATATCCAAACTTAAATGCCTGATCTATTTCCCATATAAACATTGGATGAGCAATTGGTGAGGTTGTCCAAGCATCTTCTAGTTGGACAGCACCCTCAAGACTGAATCGTTTATTCATGCAAATCTTCATCCATTCCGATCCCTCTAATTGTTTCTGAGAGATTTCCTTTGCATTTTTCCAAAAAGGAGTATCATAAACACTTCCTCTATGATAATGGAAAGCAATAAGATCTCGAAATGAATCAATATACTCTTTATAGTTGTAATTTAACTGATCTTCCCCTAAATCACGAACAAAGTAATCTAAGAACTGTGTTGCCATAACAGTATACAGTGGAACTGCATATCCGTGAAGAGGTTCGTAATTGAATAACATATTACCCTGTCTAAGGATTCTACGATCAGCAATCTTCTTAGAATGGTAATTATCCCATTTTAGTACATGAACATTCTCTTTGAGAACATCATAGTTTATATGGGCTTTAGGGATCCTATGAGTATGTAGAAACTCATGTGAGTTCCTAATTGCGTCCTCATCTGTAGTAATACTCCTATTAAAAAGATATCCCCAATTACTCCTATGATGAACAGGAACCCCAAACATCCATCCATCGGGAGTTGCTAGTGCATAGGTAAAATCCCAATCGCCAGGATGAGGACACATATTCAAAACAGCGGAATTTACTGGAATACTGTCAACATGTTCAAAAGTGTCATCTACCGATTTTGGGATTCCTCGAGCATCTATGACAAAATCGTATTCTAGCGCTTTTTCACCTAATTGGATATATGCCTTAGATTCATCTTGCCAAATTCTGTCCACATAACCATGAATCTCTTTAAACTTGTGAGACCAATAATGGGACATTCTAGGCAAAACAAAATCCCTCAATGCAAACGTATCTGCATGAAGGGCTTGACATGATAGGGTCATGTACCCATTGGTAGAATCAGGATAGTTCTGTGACTCTTGCCAGTCAACGAACATAATTCCTTGTTTTATCTTTGCGTTTAACTTCTCTAAATCAAACGGAAAGGAAAATTGGGTTGCTCCACGTATTAACTGTACAAAATCATGTCCTAATGATTCTCCTACCCCAAATATAGGTACATCTGGGTCATGAATTATATCAACCTTAATCCATTCATGTGATCTAGAAACTAATGCCATGGCACAGGTGACACCACCTGTACCTCCACCAACAATTGCTACTTTCATAATAAGCGACCTTGTGGCTCAAAAAAAGCTCGGAGTTTTTTTCAGCGCTTTCTCAGAACCAAAAAGCGTTTTCACATGCCAGGTGGGCGACTTGGATCTTGACCACCTTGGCCAAATCCAGGCGGAGGGCCTGGAAAACCTTGAGGACTATTTTGTGGTGCTCCCATGCCTGGGTTCTGAAAACCTTGACTTAAACCTTGGCCAGGGCCAGGTTGTGGCCACCCATTATGTGACTGTGCTGCTCCACCTACTTCAAAATTTGCATTGATTCCACCATCTTGCATCTTCTGGAATCCATGTTCTACTCTATGTGATTCCACAGCAGCAAGAGTATCATCAATCTTCTTTTCCAATTCTTTGATCTTAAAAAGGATCAAATCAATTTTGTCTTCCATTAACGTCCCTCCCGTGATTTATTTCTAATAGTTATATGATTGCCCTCGACGGCAAACTCTAGGTAATCTGTATGATCCCACTCAAGTTCTTCATAGAGTTCATTAAGTTTATCCATATCATCCCACAGATCGGTGGGAGTGGGTTCACCCCAAAAAGGATTTTCTTCCATTTTAATTATTGGATGGTTGTTTGAAGTACTTGTCTATAACCTCAACTTGATCATGATATCGAGCAATCTTATCAAGTTCCGTTTGAATGGCTTCAGTAATGTCGGAATGTTCTCCTATACCCGCAGGGTGTTCTAGATAAACATTAACATTGGCCTTATGTTTGGCGATCTCACCTTGAGCGTGAGCTTTCACTGCCGATAATAATTGTTCTCTCATATGTAGCATAGTTATACAAGTTGGTGTAATTGAAGGTATTTAACAGTTTCGACACAACCACCAATGGTTGTGGCATCTACAGATACTTGAGGAAATGTAGATTCCTCACCAAACTGTCCGATAAAGGCCTCTTTAGTGAAGTCTTTGTCTAATTTATACTCGACATACCGTAGTTGTGCTAATTGTAACACAGAAATGACCTTTTCGCAATGAGTACAGCCATCTTTTGAGTAAACGGTGAAATTCATTCTTTCTCGTGCTCGAAGTGTTCTTTTACAATTTCATTGAATTGTTTAAAGGATGATTGACAATTAGGAGGATCAGGATACTTATATCCTTTCATCTTTCTCCAATCTCCATGCATTGCACCAAGAATCCATGATTGAGAAAGACTTCTAGGCCCATTCTCCAATATTTCTAGTTGAAATTTGGACAAAAGTTTATGACTTTTATACTCCTCTCTCCAATTGGAATCATCCCATGTAGTAGGATCAGTATTCATCAGAGTAATATTGCTCCTATAACAAATCCCTTACTAAAAGAAAGAACCAACATCTGATAGTCTGTAAGGTTGAACTTATCTTGTATCTTTCTTGCCCATTTTCTGTCAAATTCCACGGCCTTATCGAACCAAAGTTTAGGATTAAAATTCCACATGGTTTTTACCTAAAATTATATTTAGCATAAAAAAAGGGAACCCGAAGGTTCCCTTAAGTATATCAGATTATTCTGTTTTTATCAACCAATAGAAGGAGCAATAAGTGCAACTTCAGATGTCTCAGCAGATGCTAAGTCAAGTGGGAAGTTGTGAGCATTACGCTCGTGCATTACTTCCATTCCGAGGTTCGCTCTGTTAAGAACATCACCCCAAGTTGGAACAACCTTTCCGTTTGCATCAACTACAGACTGGTTAAAGTTAAATCCATTCAGGTTGAATGCCATCGTACATATACCCATAGAAGTCAACCAGATACAAACAACTGGGAAAACTGCTAGGAAGAAGTGTAACGAACGTGAGTTATTGAATGAAGCATATTGGAAGATCAAACGTCCAAAGTAACCATGAGCGGCCACGATGTTGTAAGTCTCTTCTTCTTGTCCAAACTTGTAACCGTAGTTCTGTGACTCATTCTCTGTTGTTTCTCTGATTAGAGAAGAGGTAACGAGTGAACCATGCATGGCAGAGAACAAAGCACCACCGAACATACCTGCAACACCAGCCATATGGAATGGGTGCATTAGTATGTTATGTTCTGCTTGGAACACGAACATGAAGTTAAACGTACCAGATATACCTAGAGGCATACCATCTGAGAACGATCCTTGTCCGAAAGGATACACTAAGAATACTGCAAAAGCAGCGGATACTGGAGCAGAGTATGCAACACAGATCCAAGGACGCATACCTAAACGGTATGATAATTCCCACTGTCTACCCATATAGGCAGAGATTCCAATAAGGAAGTGGAAGATTACCAACTGATATGGACCTCCATTATACAACCACTCATCTAGAGTAGCAGCTTCCCAGATGGGATAGAAGTGTAGTCCAATTGCGTTGGAAGATGGAACAACAGCACCAGAGATGATGTTATTACCAAACATTAAAGAGCCAGCAACAGGCTCTCTGATTCCGTCGATATCGACAGGAGGGGCAGCTATGAAAGCAACTATGAAACAAGTTGTAGCAGCGAGTAAACATGGAATCATTAAGACTCCGAACCAACCGACATAGATTCTATTCTCGGTTGATGTTACCCACTCACAAAACTGGCTCCAATTCTGCAATGGTGACTGCTCTCTACGTTGTAGAGTTGTCATTGAATTAAGAGTGCGGTTTTACTTGTATGAAGAGGCATATCCCCATGGCCTCGGTTAGGGGTAGTAAGGAAGGTTCCTATCGCCGCTACTCCTGAACCTACAAGGGGAGCACCGCAGTCAGATCTAGCTGACCTGACATATTATATATGCTCTGTTAAGTTTTGTCAAGTTTTGGTAAAAAATAAGCCTTATAGTAGTCTACAACACCATTAGTGGTGAACTGTTTTGCCACCCATTCATCAGCACAATCATAGATGCTCTGATGATTACCAAACTTTTTGAATAATATTGTTAGTGTTCTTTGTCTTAAACTTACTTGGTCTTCGACCTTAGTTTCGTATGTTATTGTCATTAGTGTTTATGTGCTATCCCCAGCTCATGTTTACGTGCGTGTTCTGCAATAGGATCCCTTAATTCTTTCTTACCAGATCCAAATGTCTGCCATATTCCTAGTCCAACTAGAAGAAGGAGAAGAGAGGCAATAAAAATTACCATTATCATATTAATCCCAGACTCCCAGCAGTCATACCGACTGCTACAAAGAATCCAAACTCCAACAGACCATGAGCACCTGCTGGAGTGTCTATTATTATACTATTGAAGAAGATACTGACCGGCATTGAAGTAAATGTATGCGCCTACAGATGATGCAAATAATAATTGGTACATTGACTAGGTAAAAATACTCTACAGATTTATATAGGTATTTCTACTCTTAGTCAAGCACCTGATGGTACAGGAACTGGTTGCATCTGACCGACTCTTATGCCTTTTCCACCATTTGTATCATCATCGTCGTCATTATTGAACGCACGTAGAAGAAGTTCAATTACGACTAAAGCAGTCATGGGATAAAAAACCCAGAGGACTGCCATTAGTGGTGATATACTGTCTGATGCGGCTACTAAGTCGCCCATTTTTGTTCCTTTGAAGATAAACTATGAGTAAGTATTTAGTTTTGTAAAGTTCTAGGATAAAAAAACCTAGCTGAAGTATTGGAACTTAGTGTAAGCGGCCATGATTGCCCAGAAGGCCATCATTGCGAACCTACCGTTTGCTCTGTTCCAAATTGCGATGTTAGTATCTTCCATTAGAATATGCCTGGAATGATTTGGCCTGTTGTTGCATATGCACCTAATGCTGCAACTACTCCGATCATGGCCATCCAGCCATTAAACTTTTCTGCTTCTGGTGTCATTGTTTTTGTCCTTTCGTTAGATTGTGTTAAGGGTTAGAAAGTACCTGCATTTGCAGGAGTGTAAGAGACCTTGTGGTCTTAGAAGATGCCAGGAATAACTGCACCGAATAAGATGTAGTTATGTACTGCTGCAAAGAATCCAATCATCGCTAGGCGACCATTGAGTTGTTCTGCGTTCTCCCAGTAGTTTACATTCATTACCTCTATTGGAGGCTCTGCTGCAAACATGTTTTGTCTTCCACCATCTTCGGTGGTGACATACCTTGCGGTTGAACTTGTCATTCGTTTATTAAGAAACGTAACAATATTATATAGTAATGTAACGTTTTCTGTCAAGTATAATTACCTACGTCCTTGTACGGTTTACTCGACCCTGGCGAGCAAAAAATTACCCGACTTTTTTTTCCGCTATTTCTGAAACTAAAAGTCTATTTTCCATATCCTCTCACAATAATCCCTAATCGATCTGTCAGAACTAAAGAACCCTGACCTAGAAATATTCAGTAGTGACATGGTGTTCCAACGTTCTCTATCTCTCCAAGCACTACTCACATCATCCTGAGCACGAATGTAATCTTGTACGTCAGCCATCACACAGAATGGGTCATGGTCTATAAGATTATTTAATAATGGTAAGAAGATATCCTGATCACCCTTAGAGAAATGTCCACACTTGATCAAATTAATTGCTTCCCAAACTTCATCATTCATATGATCTTGAGGTCTGTATCCTTGCTTCCATAATTCACTGATCTGTGACTCATTGTTTCCAAAGAGGAAGAAATTCTCTTCTCCTACTAGGTTACGAATCTCTACATTGGCACCATCTAATGTACCTATAGTAAGAGAACCATTCATCTGGAACTTCATGTTACCTGTACCAGAGGCCTCCTTACCAGCAGTAGAGATCTGTTCTGATAGATCCGCAGCGGGATATACTTTCTCCCCTAACTTCACACTGTAATTTGGTAGGAAGATAACCTTCAACTTACCATCCATATCTGGATCACTGTTAACAGTCTCAGCAATACCACAAATAAATTGTATGATTAACTTGGCCATGTAATAGCCAGGTGCAGCCTTACCTCCAAAGATAATTGTTCTTGGTACTACGTTATCATCATTGCCATTCTTAATACGATTGTACTGAGTAACTACCCAAAGAGCCATAAGATGTTGTCTCTTATACTCATGAATCCTCTTGACCTGTACATCAAATAGACTAGAAGGATCTACAGACACTCCACAATTATCAAAGATATAATTTGCAAGGTTATGTTTACCAACTACCTTAGCCTCTCCAAGTTTCTCTATTAAATCTGGATCATATTTCTTTCCTTCCAAATTCTTAAGGAGATCCATATTAGTAACCCACTTCTCACCAGCATACTCATCAAGAACTTCAGCGAGTGCTGGATTGGCAGAGGCAACCCATCGTCTTGGAGTCACACCATTAGTTACATTGGTAAACTTATGAGGCCATAGGTCATTAAATTCTGGCATCAACTGAGACTTAACCAAATCAGAATGTAACTCTGCAACACCATTAACATGATGTGATCCTACTGTTGCAAGGTGTGCCATGCGAACAAACTTATTACCACCCTCATCAATGATGGATAGTTTCTCCAACACAGAATCATCGCCAGGATATTGAAGTCTTACTACCTGTAGGAATCTTCTATTGATTTCATAGATGATCTCCATGTGACGAGGAAGAAGTGTCTTAAACAATTTAAGATCCCACTTCTCTAGTGCCTCTGGTAGGAGGGTATGATTTGTATATGCAATGGCATTATGAGTGATCTCCCATGCCTCATCCCACTCCATATGATTCACATCCACAAGGAGTCTCATCAGTTCTGCAACTGCAACAGATGGATGAGTATCATTCAACTGTACTTGATAATATTCTGCGAACTGTTCTACTGGTATGCCTCTTCTCTCAAGACTGTTAAACATATCCTGAAGAGATGCACTAACAAAGAAGAACTGTTGTTTCAATCGCAAAGTCTTACCCTGATCTGTACCATCATTAGGATACAGTACCTTAGAGATAGTCTCAGAAGTAACACTCTGTTCTACTGATCCCATGTAATCGCCAATATTAAATGCATAGAAGTCAAATACATCAGTTGCATCTGCTCTCCATAACCTAATCTTATTACAACTATTAACTTTATATCCTAACTGCAATACATCATAAGGTACTGCGACTACCTGTTCATCAGGAACCCAGCGTACTCTATAGTTATTGTGATCTGAAACATAATTCTCAACTCTACCACCAAATCCTACATGTACTGACTCATCTGGATAAGTTACCTCCCAAGGCCAATCTCCATGCAACCAGTTATCAGTTGCTTCCAGTTGCATATTGTCCCTGATAAGTTGTTTGAAGATACCATACTTGTATCTTATACCATAACCTGTAGCAGGAACCTTCAGAGTGGACAGAGACTCCATATAACATGCAGCAAGACGACCTAGACCACCGTTACCAAGGCCAGGTTCCTCTGCAATGTCCAAAATCTTATTAAGACACTGATCATATTCCCTTAATGCTTCTCTTGCTTCTTCCTCTAACCCTAAGTTAAGTAAATTGTTACCTAATTGTGGGCCTATTAAAAATTCTGCTGATAGATACGCAACTTCTTTCTTCCCTTCCTTCTGTGTATCCAACCAGTAAGTCATCATCTGATCTCTTACTGCATAACATAATGCCATGTAGAAATCATGTCGGGAAGCACTGTCAGGTCTCTTACCTAGAGTATAGTAAAGACGTTCTCTAATGCCATTGTATAGATTATTTTTCATTAGAGGGGCCTCTAGGTGGTTCTTGTAAGTAAACGTTCCCTGCAATAGTTTCTCCTTCATTACCACTCATTGCAAAGTGTTCTATCCATGATGGAAAGATTAATATATGTCCATCGGGAACTGCTGGTACAAAATCCATAGGTATTGTATCAGCATACATGCCCCACTGATTCATAATAACTTTCCGTGCAGGATTCATAAACACTGTTCTTCCGACATCAACAGACACATAGATTATGAAACTCCATTGAGCACCAGAATGTATATGAGGATCCTGCCAATCACTCTTTGTATATTTGTTTCTCCATGACTGTCCTATAACAAAAGGATCGTCAGAGAACTGTCCTATACACTCACCAATAACACCATGAAGATACTCATAACTATCATCAGACAATGTATCATTGCCTAGAGTGGTTGGTATCTCACTCATGAAAGAAGGACGATACTCAACATCATCAGACTGAAATGATATCTTATCCAGATCAATAGGTTCTATAAAGAAAGGAGCAGGAAATATGGCGTTTGGATTTTTCATATGGATCTTCTACTGTACTAATTATAACATAAAAAAAGACCCCCTGCATTGCAGAGGGTCTCTTATGTGTATTAACTGACTAATCAGAATACGAACTTAGCTCCAAGCTTTCCACCGAAATCAACGATGCTGTCTCCACTTGAATCTTCATTAGAGATTCCAGAAAGCTCACCGTAGATTGAAAGATCTTCAGTAGCGGCAACAGAAACACCAACTTTACCAGAAAGTTCTGTTTCAGTGTCGTCAGAAGACTCAGTGTGAACGAAGCCAGGACCACCTTGTACATAGTAAGCAAGCTTACCATCTTCTGTGGATCCTTCGTAGCCGATATGAATATCGGTTGTTGCTGTTGTATAATCTCCGTCTGGATACGATGCGTTAGCTTCAACGTTAACGTATGGACCTGCGAAAGCAGCGCCAGCGAAGAGAGGTGCAGCTGCAGCAGCTGCTATAAGAGGTTTGAACATTTTTTTGTTTTAAGTGTCTCGCAAGAAAAAATCCCTGCGGATGATAGAACTCCCGACAGAGTTCTTTAAGCATCTACGCAGGGGTACGATTATTTCGGGCCCGTTGTAAAGTTTTGTATAATTGGCACATGTGCCAGTTACGATGGTATTTATAATACCTTAAACTTGAGGGTTTGTCAAGCGTTTTGTTGTGGTGGTTTATCTCCCCTGTTTCTTGGGTCGCCACCTGCGATCCGACCAAGGTAAGGATCGAAGTCTGTGATGATATCTATGGTGATATCCGAACCTCTTGTTGTCCAGAGCTCCCTAAGACCATCATGACTTCCTCTGTGGAAAATCTCAACGTGCTCTTCATGGATGGATGAACCCAGTTCAATCTTGTATAAGAAGATAGGACATGCATATGAAGCACCAGAATTATAGATCAGATCATCTGCAACTGGTCTTGGTTTCACACCGTTGTCTAGTTTATATTTCTCTCCTCTACAATGAAGTTTAATTAGTTTCTCAGCATGGTGTCTTGTAATAACATAACATGCAGTAGAGAAATCATTAATGAATCTCCTATGAACTTGTACATGCAGTTCGCCAGGGCATATGATTGCAATCTGTAATGTGTCCCAGTCGTAAGGCATTCTGGCAATGAACTGTCTCCATGTAAACGTCCAGAAATGGGCAATACTAATATCACAATCATCTTCCATGATGATTGCATAAGGTTCATCAGTCTCATTTACAAAGTGTTTAAGTGCCTTGAGGTGTGAGGTTACACAACCAATCTCACCTGCACTAACACTCTCTGGATACATCCCTTGAATAATATGACTAAGATCATCACCTGTAGATGGTCTTCCATCATAGGCAGAGATACGAGTATAGTTTTCTATCTCCCATTCTTTAAGTTGATTTGACATCCATTCCATTCTCTCTGGTTGTTCATCCAGATTGATAATGTAGAGAGGGCCGAATCCCTTTAGTTTGTATGCAGCTTTATTTGACATCGAAAAAGAAAATCTGTGTGAGTCTACTTGTCTCTAGTGTGTTCCCAAAGCCAGGAACTATACTCCTATGATACAACATTTTGCCACGATATGCAACTAATCTGTTGTAAACATTACCAACCGCAATATTCATATCCCCTTTAGGATCATCCCAGATACCAGTTCCAGCATCAACATCAGGATTAGGACTAAGGTATAGGACTGCTGCCCATTCACCCTCACCTTCCTTATGACTGTCCCTATGTACCCAAGTCTCCGTACCTTCCATACATGATTGAAAACAAAGAGTGTCTTGTTGCATGTCAAATATTATTTGATTGCAACCAAAGGCGATCTTTAGTTTCTCTTCTACTTCTGTCTGTAAATCTCCACCCAATCGCATTGATCTAAATCCAGGCACAGTTTCCTGTACTCTATTGAAATCCAATTCAAGAGCCCGTTGTCTTACAAAATCTGGTTTGTCTAGAAAATTATCTAGGACAATTAAGTTACGATCCATTGTTCGACCCTGGCGAGTAAAAAAAGCTTGGAGTTTTTTTTGCGCTATTCTTGAAACAAAAAGCTAAATTAGGTGACGATCCATCCATCACAGTATAAGTCCTTAAGATCTTTATCTTTATAGTCAGGACCAAACCATTGCTTAGGTGCAACAACTGGGCCTCTACCATTCTGTAACCATGCACCCCACCAAGACATTGATGAGTTAGCAATGATTGCACCAGAGCATAGACTCATGATACAAAGATCAACAAATGGTTCATAAGATCCATCACCATACTTGTCTGTTGGTTCTGATACAAGGAACCTATCATCACTAAAGAACTCTTGTTCCTTCACCCACTCAGGCGAATCAGAACAAACCACAACGGGTTGATCCTCTGGGAAATGAGTCAATGCCCTCTCATAATATTCCACTGGTTGTGGAGGGTGTTGGGAGGAACACTCAGTATATGCCCACTTGAATCCTCTTGCATCTGTAAGGTTTGGATCTCCTCTCCTCACATGCAAGAACAACGGTGCAGTATCAAGAGACTCTACCATCTCTTTACATGGCCCTAAGATAGAGTCATGAAAGGTAAAGTCCCTTCTGATATCCATCTCTATATTCTTGAAGTACTTCTCTGTCTGGAAGAATCCAAAGAGACTTACATCATTAGGACACATAGAATGAAGTTCACTATCAAAATGAAAGTGTTTCTCTATAACAACAGGAGCATGACCCCTATCTAGAACTGCAAGGTTACTTGACCTTACACTATCCAATGTGAATGCCCTATGTAAACTATAATTATCTACACGATTTGAATCGAAAGGTGGAATACCAAATTCGTATCCACGCATCGCAGCAATACCTCTTACTGCAGCGAACTGGAACATCTGGTTACCCAAACGTCCGAGGTTTCCCATTTGATTAAAGGCCAGCATTTAATTCCTTCCCCCTACGTTTAATGTAATCTAATGTGCCGTAATACTTTGTCAATGAATCCTTATCCTGAGTCCTAATCCAATTCCAAAGTCGATCATTGTCTTGGAACTTTGGATTATGATAGTGAGAATTGAATGTTCTACCGTGTTCAAAATGATAGATGTCATCAATGACTCTACCAACTTTGAACCCAAAAAGATTTAGTCGATAGTAGAACTCACAATCCTCTGCTCCCCATGAAATAAACTCCTCATTCCATAGTCCTGAAGAGACTTCAGCAGTCTTAGTAACCATCTGACCCCAACCAATCGATGAGGGTATCCTCACCTTAGATTCTTTGAGTACATCAAAGTCAGCATCAGTTCCATCATGAGATGATAGAAACTTATCTAATAGTTCATCCGAATATGTAACCGCCCACTGGTAGATACCGCACCCAAACGGATATACAGCGTCTGATCCTTCCTTTGTAATTGAATGGTAAGCCAGTTTGTGCGACTCTTTAGGTACAACCACATCAACATCGTGGTTATAAAGAATAGGAGTGTCAGCTGCCACGCATAAGTCATTAAGAATTCTGGTCTTATGAAAAAACTTTTCATCACTCTGTTCAAAGATGTGGTTCAACTGACTGACATCACCAACATACTTTTTGATCTGTGGTAATGCACTCTCTTTAAAATTGGACTTTGTATCTACTTCTTTTAATATAACCTTTGCTTCAGGGAAACACTTCATTATATAAGTGACCGAAGTGATTACATTTCGGAGTCGATCATCCGTTTCTATCCTACATGGTAATAGGTATGTTAAATCTTTCATTCTTCAGGGGCAATATATGCTGGATCGTTATGTATCTTCTTCCATCTTGCAGGAATTAGATCTTTCATATCATACTTATCGTATGCAATACCGAACCAAGGATCAGGTGCAACAACTTTCCAATTGTATTGGACAGAATTCTTACCCAAATTTGGGCCTCCTTTTTGCAACCATGCACCCCACCATGATAAGGATGAGTTAGCAATGATACCACCTCCACACAATGTCATTAGACAGAGATCAATGTAAGGTACAGATGCACCATCACCAAACTCTTCATAGGATGCGTCAGAGAATAGGAATCTATCTCCCTGCAACCAGTCCTGTTTCTTACACCAGTCAATAGTATCCGATACAACTACAACATTCTTACCTTCAAACTCTGGTTCTTTTAATGCCTCAATATAAAATTCCTTCTTACATATAGGATGATACTCTTGAACCATCTGGTATGACCACTTCTCTCCTCTCCTACCAGTTACATTAGGATTACCTCTACGAACATGGAGGAATATATTATTCTGTTGTCCTCCATTCTCCTCAATAAATTGTGAACAGGGATGGAGATACTCATCTTTAAACTTAAAGTCGTGTCTAATATCTCCAGCAATAGATTCAAAGTATGCTTCAGTCTGGAAGTTACCTGAGAAGTTAGTGTTATCTTCACACTCGTTATAGATCTTCTCATTGAAGGCCATATCTCTATAGACTTCTTGTTTATGAAAGAAAGGTTCTCCTTGGTTCTCTGGTTTACATCCAGACAATTCAAACGCTTCAAACAAACCATAGTTATCAAGTCTGTCTGCATCAGGGCCTGGAATTATCCAATCAAACCCACGACGAGCAGCAACACCACGGAGGAAAGCATACTGAAACATCTGGTTACCCAGACGACCTTCATTACCCATCCCTTGAAATGAAATAGCCATTACTTACTCCAATCTAATATCTGCCAACGGGCAGGAACAATCATTGATGTATCTAGGTTAGACATCGCAGACCCAAACCACTTCTCTGGATTAGGAGCAATGATATTTCCTCTATCTCCTTGCAACCAAGCACCCCACCAACTAAAGGAACTGTTAGCAATTATACCACCAGAACATAGAGACATCAAGCATAGATCTACTTGTGGTAACAAAGTGTTCTGCATCTGACCAGTACCATCTATGGTCTGGTACTCATATCTCTCAGGATTATCATTGAATATGAATCTATCTTGCTTAAAGAAAGGTTCATTCTTACACCACTCTATGTCATCTGTGAATACAAAACATGGAGTCTCTTCATCAAAATATCCTAACGCACTCTCAAAAAATCGTATCGGGAGGATGGGATGGTACTCTTCTCTTCCGATGTTATCAGACTGCCTAATGTGTAGAAAGATAGGAGGGCTATCGAGACTATCGATATACTCCTTGCATGGTTCAAGATACTCTTTTTTAAATGTGAAATCTTCACGGATTTGATCTGCAATATGAATAAAATAATCTTCGCACTGAAGATAGGCGTCTATATTAACTCCATCTGTACAATAAAACAACGAGTCATCGAATGAATGTTTCTTTTCCGTAACAGTCATCCCATCATTGAAACCAATGTTCTCTGGTTGGCAATGAGTTAACTCAAAGGTATCGAACAGACCATAGTTATCCTTATGATTACAGTCCGCTGGAGGAATCATCCAACGGAACTTATTATAGTCTGCAATGCCTCTTAGTGAAGCGTACTGAAACATTTGATTGCCCAGTCTACCATTACTACCGAGGCGATTATAACTGATGGTCAAAGGTCAATCCTCCATGTCTTTTCATGTACTTCACTGTGAGATTTAACAAAGATGATGTTGTCATCATAGTCTTCTACAAGATCATCTTCCCATTCTTTCCTGACATCATCAAGATCTTTAACGTAGACTCTCTTGCCTTCCTTAAGTAAATCCTCAACCAATCTTAGTCTTGGACTCTCAACTACAAGATCACAACCTACCTTGTAACCTATACTATCAATATAGTATGGAAGGTCAAGTTGATTCTGTTTAAGACAGAAATTCTTAACGAACTCTGCATGTGCCTCATTGAAATCATCTGTAACTTGAGGAAGACTATACTTAAGTCCTACCTTCTCGGCATAATGCCCCAAGGCACGATTGTCACGGGGCAAACAAGGACCACCGAAACCTAATCCAAAGTTAAGATACTTGGATCCTATCCTACTGTCTGCTCCAATAGAGGCAAGTATATTTTTAATCTCACCACCACAATTAGAATTATATAAGATCTGTCCAATCATATTGGCATAACTGATCTTATATGTAAGAAAACAATTGATACTTATCTTTGTGATCTCAGCAGCAGTGTTTGACATTGGATAGAAATCAACATCAGAATCCATGAACCCTTCATAGATGTCCTTAACAATATCAAATCCTTCTTGATCATCTCCACCACAAAGAACCATGTCTGCATTTCGCATGTCTTTAATGATGGATCCCTGAGCAACAAACTCTGGACTATAGAAAACAGATACTCCTCTCTCCTTTAATGTCCATGCAACCTCAGCAACATAGCCTGGGTTAGTAGTACATCCAATGATAAACTTCTTACCTTCAAGGTTAGGTGCCTGTAATAAATCCTCAACAACTTGATCAACACAAGCAACATCATAACTACCATCATCTAAGGATGGAGTAGGAACATAAGTGAAGATAATATCAGAGTGTCTAATGACATCTTGATTATTAGTAGTTGCCTGAAGATTAGAAGAATTCAGTAGAAGTTCTTCTACTTCTGGTTCATTACTATAGATCTGTCTACTATTAAGATCAGAAACATAATGTGATCTGATATCAGAAACAAGAACCTCATGACCTAGTTCTTCACACAGGAGAGCAAAGCAAATACCTAGTCTTCCTGCGCCAATTACACCGATTTTCATTGGTTTACTTGTTTACCTCCTTAGTTTTACGAGTGCGTGTTTTACGTGTCTTTCTTTTGGGAGCAACACCACCTATCCATGCTTCATTCTCTGGAGTGGTGGGATCATCTTTGACATAATGACCTCTCTTATTCCTTGCTCTTACTGGTTCCTTAGTCTTAGTGGTAACCTTTACTTCCTCAACTTCTTTAACAACAGGTACTCGGATCACCGAATCTGTAATGAACTGTTCCACAGGATTACCTGTGCAAATCTTTCGTATGTGTACAACTCTTTCATTGCCTTCAATCTGATCACTGAT
>Ga0208764_10000165_pt1 | contig 37899 bp, 34 predicted proteins | sample ETNtaG_18_FD_185762 | JGI IMG/M metagenome (GOLD analysis project Ga0208764, IMG submission 185762) | Marine microbial and viral communities from oxygen minimum zone, Eastern Pacific Ocean - ETNP201302SV91 (SPAdes) (version 2) | ecosystem: Environmental > Aquatic > Marine > Oceanic ... | reverse complement strand
ACTATTGGTCCGCGCGCTGGCCTTTTCCGTATTGCAGTTGCTGGCCTATTCTCCTTATTCCTTGGAGCCGGAACTTCTAGTAGGTGGCAAGATTGGATTCTTTTCAGGAATAAACAAGATTTCGGCGTCAAAGATCCCCAATTCAACTTGGATATTGGGTTCTACGTTTTCCAACTCCCTTTCATCAAATTCCTAATCAATTGGATGTTTACAGCATTCATAGTTGTACTGATCATCACTGCCGCAGCGCATTATCTCAATGGCGGGATAAGAATAAATACTCCCGGAAATCGCGTTACTGCTCCAGTGAAAGGACATTTATCTGTCCTCTTAGCAATATTAGCGCTCATAAAAGCAGCCGATTACTGGTATCAGCGTTACTCTCTTAACTTTTCAGGAAGAGGAGTAGTTGATGGGGCTAGCTACACAGATGTAAACGCCCAATTGCCAGCGATCAAACTCCTCATTCTGATCTCAATAGCAGCAGTAGTTCTCCTCATTATTAATATCTGGAGAAGAGGATGGGTGCTTCCAGTGGTCGCAGTAGGGCTTTGGGCTTTCGTGACGATAGCTATAGGCAGTATTTACCCAGCCATTTATCAAAGATTTGTAGTGGAACCATCCGAGTCCTCAAGAGAATCACAATATATTGAACGAAATATTGAAGCTACCAGAACCGCATACGGACTCATAGTTGGATCAGATAACGAATCTAACGCCAATATTGTTGAGCGAACTTTCACACCGAATGTTGAAGACGCATTAACTCTTGACTTGCTTCAACGTAACGCAGGGACACTCAATAACCTCCGTCTTCTTGATCCTGGAATTGTTTCACCAACATTTCAGGCGTTAGAGGTGGAAAGAGAACAATTCCGATTCGCAGAGGACCTTGATGTCGACCGCTACGAAGTAGATGGAGATATCCGGACTGTCGTAATCGCTGCTCGAGAACTTAATTTAGATGGAGTTAATTCAGGGTGGGAAAATCAGCATGTTGCCTTCACTCATGGTTATGGAGTTGCATTAGCTCCAGCGAATACCGTTACCGAACAAGGTGAACCAGATTTCGTTATCGGTGGACTTCCCGCATCGGTCAATTCAGAAAGACTCGCAATTGATCTTGATCAGCCAAGAATTTATGTGGGAGAAGAACTTGAAGGTTATGCAATTGTTAACACAAATCGTTGCGAAATAGATTTTGCTTTAACCGGATCTGAAAATATTCAACAAACGGCATTACTTGAAGAATCTAATTGTCAAGGAAGCGATGGTTCAGGAGAAAACCTTCTCTATAAATATGATGGGAACGATGGGGTACAAGCCGGGAATTTCTTTAGACGCCTCGCATTCGCTCTTCGATTCGGAGATTTAAATCCTATTTTCTCCGGACTCATAAACAGTGATTCAAAATTCTTGTTTAACCGTGATGTCACCAATAGAGCAAAAGAACTAGCACCATTTCTCAGCTATGATGCTGACTCATATCCTGTGATTATAGATGGAAGAATTAAATTTATTTTAGATGGGTACACGGCGACTAGTTTTTACCCGTATTCTCAAAGCGCTGACCGTAACTCGATTCCTAGTAGTAGTGGGCTCGCAAATGATTTCAACTATGTACGAAACTCGGTCAAGGTCGTCATTGATGCATATGACGGTGATGTGACGTTCTATGTCGTCGATGACCAAGATCCAATTATTAGAGCGTACATGAAAGCTTTCCCTGATCTTTTTACTTTGGCCTTTCCTGAAGACGGATCATCTGATGGAATGCCTCAAGAAGTCGCTGACCACCTTCGTTACCCAGAAGACTTATTCAAAGTACAAACAAACATGTGGGGCCGATACCATCTTGACGATGCAAATGACTTCTATGAAGCTGCTGGGGCGTGGGTCGTTTCGTTAGACCCAGGTGATGATCTTGAAAACGCACCAACCGCAATAGTCACCAGCACCGGATTAGTTAAATTTGCTTCTGGGAAACGAATGGATCCCTACTACGTGCAGATGCAAGTACCAGAAGAGGACCAGCAAGATTTCATTCTAATGCGCCCATTTGTTCCTAGATCAAGTGATGACAGCAGACAGCAACTTGAAGCATTTATGATCGCACAAATTAATCAACGCGGACAAGGAAGCTTGACCTCATACACGGTTCCAGGTTTGAAAGTAGATGGTCCAGTGATCGCTAATAGAAGTATGCTTGCCGACCCTGTTGTCGCTGAAACAACGACGTTGCTTGGACAACGAGGTTCCGGTGTGACACTAGGAAATATGCTCCTTATCCCACTAGAAGGTGGAGATGATGAAGATGTTCTTTTATATTTACGTCCGTTATACGTTGAAGCAAGCGGAAGTCAACCAGCAGTTCAGCAAGTTATCGCTGCATATGGTGAACGGGTACGAATTTGTGCATCCGTAGAACTCGTACTTGGAGCCTTGTTAGTCCCAGACAATGAAGTAGGCGATGATTGTCAAAATGTTTCCCCCATTGACCTCGGGGGAACTCCTCCGACATCAGTCGTACCAGAAGATGAAGATCCAGTGCCACCGACCCAATCCGGTGAAGGTAGTGAAAACGGAAATACCCAACCGGAACCAACGCCAGCTAACCCTGGAAACAACCAACTACAGAACCTCCTTGTGCAAGCTCAAGAAACTTTCGAAAATGCCAACAAAGCACTTGAAGATGGTGACCTAGGACGCTATCAAGACTTGATAGAACAAGGACAAAAACTTGTTCAGCAAGCATCTGAACTGCTTGAAAGCAACTAGAAAGTAAAGCTAGTCATTGGCAGAAGCACTAGGGCCATCAGTAGCAGGGCCTGCGAAAGCCTGAGCGATAGTCATCCATTCCAAAGCCGTATCGCCCTCTACTAGAAGATCCGTGTCAAAAAGATTTCTTCTTTGTGTCGTTACGAGACAAAAATCTTTCGCGGTCCCACGAACACTATCCGCAGCACCTTCTGGACCAAAGTTCCACGTTATACCAGATGGGCTTTGAATAATTACCTGAACAGGAACCACTGAAGGTTCAAGCCCCCTATTGATATATGACCATGAACGCGTAATGAAACCTAGTTGGGCGATATGTCGTAATCTATCGGTGTCTTGTCGTTCAATATGGACAGTATCGACAATGTCTTGACCATGTGCCCATACCTCCATCAGTCGGGCAGTCAAGAATGACTTTGAACCCATCGATGGCCCATACCAGATAATGCGATCTTTATCAGATAAAGAAGAAGCTGCTTCAGCGAGTTCCCTACGTCCATTCCGCCACGCTTCCAACAGTGCATGAGGATTCATTTCCCGATAGGAGGAAAGCGTATAATCTTCCGCGTCTTCGGCAGCTGTAATCATAGTCATCAGGTCCGAAACAAGATTCTGAAACGCATCAGGATCAGTAATTGCAGTAATCGCAGCTTTATCAAAATACGTTAAGTGGGCTATTTGATCGGCAACAGACCACCGTGGGCTAGGGGTTGGCTGAAGCCAATCCACTGGCTCCAAAATAGAAACAATATTGTCTAGCGCTTCCTGTTCTTCAAGAAGATCAGATCTTACTGTGTTTACGTCCATTCAAGAAACAATACACCTATGGGTACTTAAAACCATTAGAGAGAATATTTGAAAAGAAATCAGTGCATACTTATTTTCGTAGATATGGCAACTCGCTGATAGTTTTATATCAGGGGGTGAAACAAGAATCCCTGATTTTAAGGAGAATGAATGGCTGAAGCGAATATTCTTCAAAGCCGGTTAGATACGCGTTCGGAAGAATACGCCAATAATCTACAAGCAATGCAATCCTTATGGGATCTCGTTGCTGTTGAGTTAGAAAAAGTTCCCACCGTTGGCGGCCAAAGGTATGTTGATCGTCATCGTCGGAGAGGAAAGATGCTCGTTCGTGAACGCGTAGAAGCGCTCATTGACAGGAATTCACCACTGCTTGAACTCAGTCCATTAGCAGGCTGGGGAACACAAGACCCTATCGGTGTAGGAGTATTCGCGGGTATTGGCATTGTTGAAGGAGTTGAATGTGCGATCACTGGCTCCGATATGACATACCGAGGAGGTGCCGGCAATCCCACCACATGGGATAAACAAAAAAGATTTTTTGAAATTGTAAGAGAAAATCGTCTACCCCTGATTCTTCTTAACGAATCAGCAGGCGCTGACCTTCCCAGGCAAGCTGACTTATTTATCCACGGAGGTGAAAATTTTAGGGATCTCACCCAACTATCAAAACTAGGGATTCCCACGATCTGTGTCGCCTTTGGACCCAATACGGCGGGCGGAGCATATATCCCAGGAATGAGTGACTACACGGTCTTTGTCAAAGAACGAGGAACCGCTTATCTTGGTGGGCCTCCACTTGTGAAAATGGCTATAAACGAAATTGTTGATGAAGAAACACTCGGAGGTGCAGAAATGCACGCCCGAACTAGTGGGCTAGCAGACTACCTAGCCTTAGATGAAATGGATGGGCTGCGAATAGCACGACAAATACTTAAACATCTCAATTGGGAAAAACTTGGACCAGGACCAACACAACCTGCTGAGGAACCTTTATATGACTCTTCAGAACTTTTGGGGTGTGCCATGGCAAATGTCCGGATCCCATTTGATATCAAAGAAATCCATGCCCGGATCCTAGATGGAAGCCGATTCGAAGAATTCAAACCGCTTTACGGAGAAAAACTTGTGTGCGGTTGGGGAAGTATTTGTGGATTCCCAATCGGGATACTCGCAAACAATGGGATCCTCTTTTCGGAAGAAGCAAGTAAAGGAGCGCAATTCATACAACTTTGTAACAAGAGAAACATCCCACTCCTTTTCATGCATAACATAACTGGCTTTATGGTCGGTTCTGAAGCAGAAAGAGGTGGCATCATCCGTAACGGTGCGAAACTCATTAATGCCGTATCAAATTCCACCGTCCCTCATCTTAACCTGATGGTTGGTGCTAGCTATGGCGCAGGAAATTATGGAATGGCGGGGAAATCCTATAACCCCCGTTTTATATTCACTTGGCCAAATCACCGAGTTGCAGTTATGGGTCCTGAAGCATTAGCGGGCGTCATGGATATCATCGCAAGAAATGCGGCATCTGGAAGAGGCGAACAAGTTGATGAAGAAAAACTAGCTGAAAAACGTGATGCCCTAGAAGCACAAATAGAAACTGAATCAACAGCACTTTATTCAACTGGCCGACTGTGGGATGACGGAATTATTCACCCAGCGGATACACGCACAGTCCTTGGAATAGCTCTATCAGCTTGCCATAGTAATGAAGTTTCAGGTGCTACTGAATATGGCGTCTGGAGGCACTGATCATGACGTCTATCCAAAGATTATTGATCGCAAACCGCGGAGAGATAGCAGTGCGGATAGCGAAAACAGCTAACCGTCTAGGTATCGAAACTGTTGGAATCTACGCAGAAAATGATATTGATGCGCTACACGCACAAACAGTTGACATTGCCGTTCACCTACCAGGCGAGACCATCCAAAAGACATATCTCAACGGAGAGAGAATTATTGAAGAAGCACTTCGTACGAAATCAGATGCCATCCATCCTGGCTATGGGTTCCTTGCCGAAAATGCAGGATTTGCACAAGCTGTTCAAGATGCAGGGCTGATCTGGATCGGTCCAACTCCGGAACAAATACAAAAGCTTGGGGACAAAGTCATTGCAAAACAAACAGCATTTGATGCTGGAGTACAAACAACTGAGTCGCATGAGGTACAGCCCGATGGAGATCTTCCGAAAATTACTATGCCGGTGATTGTCAAAGCAGCCGCAGGGGGTGGAGGACGCGGAATGCGGATTATTGAAAAAAAAGGCAACCTCAAACAAGCAATAAAAGACGCATCCCGTGAAGCTCTCTCAAGCTTTGATGATGGACGAGTTTTTATAGAACCATTTTTTAGAAACGGAAGACATGTTGAAGTGCAAATATTTGGAGATGCATTTGGCAATGTCATTCATCTTGGGGAAAGAGAATGCTCAATACAACGCCGTAACCAAAAAATAATTGAAGAAACACCTTCCCCTGGCATCACACAAGAAATACGAGAAAAAATCTGTGAATCAGCTGTTTCTTTAGGGCAACATATGCAATATCTCAATGCAGGAACAGTTGAATTTTTGATTTCAGAAACAAATGATGTGATATTCCTCGAAGTGAATACTCGGTTACAGGTTGAACACCCTATAACTGAAGCCGTCACTGGACTAGATCTAGTAGAACTTCAAATACATGTTGCTGAAGGAAATCCTCTCCCCATCTCGCAAGAAGATGTTACTTTCACCGGACATGCAATAGAAGTAAGAGTTGTAGCTGAAGATCCTTCAGCGAATTGGCTCCCATCTACTGGAATTATCAACGCTTTTCAGGTAGATGAACAAATCCGGGTAGACACAGGAATTCAAAGAGGGAGTGCCATCACACCCGATTATGACTCGCTAATCGCAAAGATCATCACCCATAAACCCACACGAAAAGAAACAATAAGGCATTTAGAACGAGCATTAAAAAGGACACTAATTAACGGAATAAAGACAAACCTTTCCATGCTCATTGCGACTCTTAATAACGAAAATTACCAAAACGGATTAACCCAAACATCATTCCTGTTAGATAATCCTGAACTTATGGATGGGTTCGTCCAAGATCAAGAAGAAGAACTCTCGCTCATGTTGGCCTCTGTTTTCGCACTTGAATATGCCGACTCGCAAACAAGTCAAGATAGGGGTTTACCTTCAGGTTGGAGAAACCTACGAACACAAGGGCAACGACAAATCTGGAAATGCAGAGATGACTTGCATCATATTGAATATGTGAGAAGCGGAGATACAGCCATAGTCCATGTTGGGGTTTGGCCGGAACCACAAGAAGACGGAACCCTACCAACCGATCAACGAAATACGCATTCTGTTCGCCTAATAAATAGAACACATATTCAACAAATAATTGAAGTGGATGGAAGAAGACAAAGTATAGAAACTGATATTCACAATGAATCTGTCCATGTCAGAAGTAGAACAGGAACAGCCACTTGGGAACGGCAACCAGTCTTCATTTATCGTGATGAAGAACAGATGGGGGATGGTCCAGTGAGTCCACTTCCGGGAACAGTCATCGCTGTGCATGTTAAAGAAGGGGAGAGCGTTCAGGAAGGTGACTTACTCATGGTCGTTGAAGCCATGAAGATGGAACATAAAATCCTTGCCTTAGGAAATGCTAAAGTGGCGACTGTCTATTTTCAAGAAGGTGACAGAGTTAACACTGGAGAATTACTAGTTTCATTGGAACAGGACCAGTAGCAGTGCCCAAAGATCCAATTCGTATAGCAAATTGCTCAGGATTCTTTGGGGACCGACCTTCAGCTGCACTTGAAATGGTAAATGGTGGACCGATAGATGTTTTATCAGGTGACTGGTTAGCAGAACTCACCATGTTTATTCTTAGCCGAATCAAAAACAAAAACCCACAATCTGGATATGCAAGAACATTTGTAACGCAGATGAGTGATGTTATGGAAACCTGCCTTGAAAAAGGAATCAAAGTTGTGTCAAACGCAGGTGGGTTAAACCCCAAAGCATGTGCTGAGGCGATCCAAGAGATAGCAGAATCTCGTGGTCTGTCACCTTCTATTGCCTACGTTGATGGGGATGATCTAATGGCACGACTGCCCGAACTCATTAGTTCAGGGAACCTTTTACCTTTTGCAGAAGGTCAAAAACTAGGTGATGCCGGAAACTACGTCACCGCTAATGCTTACTTAGGTTGCTGGGGAATCGTTGAAGCCCTCCAAGCAGGTGCTGATATTGTCATCACTGGAAGAGTTACTGATGCGTCGGTAGTATGCGGGCCTGCAGCTTGGCACCACAAGTGGAAGAAAAATGATTTTAATCAGCTTGCTGGAGCTGTAGTCGCAGGACATGTCATAGAATGCGGCACTCAAGCAACAGGAGGGAACTACTCATTTTTTAATGAAATAGACGGACGAAATAATATTGGGACTACTGCCCGGTTTGGGTTTCCATGGGCAGAAATTGCATATGACGGATCCTGCGTTATTGGGAAACATGAAGGAACCGGAGGCATTGTCAACAAAGAAACAATTATCAGTCAACTTCTTTATGAAATCAGCGGTCCTGAGTATCTAGGACCTGACGTCACAGCGCGATTTGATACAGTTACCGTCAGTGAAATCGACGAAAATCGGGTACAAATTTCAGGCACCCAAGGTCAAGCTCCTCCAAAAACTCTAAAAGTAGCCATGAATAAACATGGGGGATTCAGAAATTCTTTTAACGTTGCCCTAACAGGATTAGACATTGAGGAGAAAGCTAAATTTGCCCAAGCAGCTTTTTGGGATGCATGTCCTACGAGTCTTTCCGATTTCGAATCAGTAACCAGCAAAATAATACGAACCGATAAAACGAACCCTGAAACTCAGGAAGAAGCAACTGCAATTTGGCGATTAACCGTGAAAGACAACGACGAAAGAAAAGTGGGAAGAGCCTTTTCCGATGCCATGATTCATACCGTTCTTGCAGGTATTCCTGGAATGTACGCAATTGGAGGAAGCCCATCGAAAGCTTCGCCATTTGGAATCTACCAACCAGCACTTATACCAACTGATCTCGTGCCCCAATACGTACATGCCCTAAACGAAGAAACTTTCATCGTAGAAACCGAGATTCCTACGGGATTACCTCTCACGATTGAAATAACACCCTCACTGAAAATGCCGATGGGCCCGTCAGTTGATATGCCAATAGGGGAAATAGTTGGCACACGATCAGGTGATAAAGGCGGTGATGCCAATCTTGGAATATATGCAAGAAGCGAGAACGGATGGGCATGGTTAGATAATGTGATAACAACCGAAAGACTCCGAGAACTTCTCCCTGAAACTAAAAATTTGCAGATCGAACGCTACAGATTCCCAAAAATAAGAGCTATCAATTTTTTAATACATGAACTGCTTGAAGAAGGCGTAGCTGCTTCATCGAGGCAAGACGCTCAAGCAAAGGCAATCGGTGAATGGCTCCGCGCAAGAATCATTCCAATACCAATTACTGTCGGACAAGAACAGCAGGAGAAAAAATGAAAAATTCAGTAACAGAAACATTTAACGTTGATGTTCCCATATTCGCCTTCAGCCATTGCCGTGATGTTGTTGCCGCTGTTTCCAAAGCTGGAGGATTTGGTGTTCTGGGAGCAGTCGGGCATACCCCAAATGGTTTAGAGACAGATCTTAAATGGATTGAAGACGAAATTGGCGACCACCCATACGGTGTTGACTTAATAGTTCCAGCAAAATACGCCGGATCTGATGAAGGTGGACTCACAGTCAGCAAAATCGTGGAAATGCTCCCACAAGAGCATCTGGAATACGTTAATGAAATCCTCAGTAAATATGATGTTCCAGAACTTGAGCAGTCCAAAAATGGCCAGTTCAGTATGAAAAATGAAGGAGCAGCTCCGATGTCCGCGGGAACAGCAGGACCTCAACTCGAAATCGCCCTTGCACACAAACCAAGTCTTGTCGTTAATGCATTAGGTCCACCACCGCAATTCATGATCGAAAAGGTTAAAGAAGCCGGACGCAAAGTAGGTGCATTGGCAGGTAAAGCACAGCATGCGCAACGTCATGTCAACGCTGGAGTTGACCTCATAATCGCCCAAGGATATGAAGCAGGTGGGCACACAGGTGAAATCGGATCAATGGTCTTAATACCTGAAATTGTTGATGTAGTAGGAGAAGTACCTGTATTAGGAGCAGGTGGGATAGGGCGAGGTAGGCAAATGGCTGCAGCTATGGCCTTAGGGGCGCAAGGTGTCTGGTGCGGTTCTGTGTGGCTCACCACAGAAGAAGCTGAAACACACCCAGTAGTAAAAGAAAAAATGTTAAAAGCGACTTCGTCTGACACCATTCGATCAAGGTCGCGAACAGGGAAACATGCTCGTCAACTCAAATCTGCTTGGACTGAAGAATGGGAAAATCCTGAAACCCCAATGCCTTTAGGGATGCCGTTACAACCTGTCCTTATAAATGAAGCTATTGCACGCATTGATCGAGCAGCTCACCGGTCAGGTTCAGGTGCAGAGAAGCTCGCAAATTATTTTGTGGGACAGATAGTAGGAACAATGAATAAAACAAAACCAACGGCGCAAGTAGTGTACGAAATGATGGAAGAATTCATTGAAGCAACCGAGGCAATTGCATCACAACTACAAGATTAAATTCGAAAGAAAAGATACAATAGAAATATAGAGGAAAGGACACTATGAGCTATTCACCATCTACCTACACACCAGTAGCTTCACTTCAAGAATCCGACCGGGTTGCCTTCATGGTTAAGGTCTATCAACATATCGGTCTCTGTATAGGAGCCTTTATGGCCATCGAGTACCTATTTTTTGCTAGTGGCATCGCAGAGGGACTCTACGACATGCTTGCAGGGAATGGTGGAGCTTGGTTACTTTTTCTCGGTCTCTTCATGCTTGGGTCATGGATGGGAACTCAAGCTAGTTATGACTTTGACAACGTTGGTCGACAATATGGTGGCTTGTTCGGTATTGCAGCAGTAGAAGCTCTTATTTTCGCCCCATTTCTCTATTATGTTTTCAACGTACAGCAAGCAGCAGGAGATGTTTGGATCGCAGCTGTGATAACTGGCATGGGTTTTGCTGGATTGTCATTTACTGCATGGACAACAAGAAAAGATCTTTCGTTTTTGCGACCAATCCTAGTTTGGGGGGGAGTAGCGGCAATGGTTCTCATTGTTTCAGCCCTGATTTTCGGACTTAATATCGGAACATGGTTTTCCGTAGCAATGGTTGCTTTAATGGGGATTTCTATTCTTTACAACACTCAAAAAATTCTTCACTCGTACCCTGAACAAGCATATGTGGGTGCTGCAGTGACGCTATTTGCATCACTCATGACTATGTTTTGGTACATACTTCAAATCGTCATGGATCGTTAAAACCAATCACAAATTAGGGTTTTCTCTCCATCCATTCACAATATGTTCTAACCACCAGGCAGGAGCTTGTTCAAGTAGGTTCCCAAGGTGAGAGTAATCATGCCAGCGGCAGATTAAACCATCGGCAAGTTCCATCACTGAAGTAAAAGGATGATCAACAATCTCACCGGTGTGGAACTGCCACTGCTCAACGTGTTCAGTTACAACTAGGTCACCTTCACAAATCATATTTTTCGGGTAATGAATATAACCGGATAAGGGCTCTATCCCTAATCGTAATCGTAAGATAATCTCTTCAGCTCCGGTAGCTCCCACTGCATCTAAACCGACGTCTGTATAGTGCGCTTCTTCAGAAAAAAAAGTAGCCATCGCATCCCATTTACGGTCAAAGTGGACATCCCAATAACGTTCTACAATTTCTCTATTACTCATTTAGGAACCTCCCATAGGTCTTAAAGCATTAGAGCGCGGTTGAACATTTGGCGCAAATATCTCACTTCGCATATGGTGCAACCATGACACTCGGCGTAGCAGAAATGGTTGATTTTGGACTAGGTGAATACATTACGCAACATCCATCCAAACGTTACCCGATTTATACCAGAGGAAATGCAGGAGAAGTTTGGCCTGAAGTCGCGTACCCACTAACTATCACACTCACCCGAATCGTCGGTGAAGAAGCATCAGCGAGAGCCGCGATAAATGCAGGTGTTATCTCTCGGAAAGACATTCTTGAAGGACCTTCATGTTTCGGAGGTGTTTTCGCTGGTTACATGTATCTGAATCTCTCCTTTGGAAGAATGATCGCTGTTAGAACACCAGGAACAACAATAGAAAAATCCGATGCAACATATTATGGATCAGAACAACAAGCTCCCGCGTACACTCCTCATGAAGACGATAAAAGCTTTTTAGCCAGCATCAAACTCATCCGATATGGATGGAAAATGTTGCAGACAGAAAAAATCTCTTTCCTCCAAACAGATCGTCAATTAGTGCAGGAATGGAAAGAACGACTCCAAGAAATTTTGAAAGCAACAGACCAAGAACTTGTTTCTGCACTTCGTGAAATCATGCAGCCCGCTATGGAACTATTTACCAATCACCTTGATGTCACAGGTCAAGCCGGTGGAGCAGTTCAATTACTCTCAACAATTTGTGAAGATCGTCTAGAAGATAGATCTCTTGCTTTAACACTCCTAGGTAACCTCGGAGATGTTGATAGTGCGGCTCCATCATTTGCGTTATGGGAACTTGGCCAAATGGTCGCTAATAATCCGGCCCTTACGACAACATTTAATGAGGGCATTAATGGACTTGAAAAACGGCTTCGTCAATCAGAAGACTGCCAAGATTTCGTCTCTCAGTTTGATTTATTTTTGCATCAATTCGGGAGTCGAGGTCCCAACGAGTGGGAAACTGCATGTGAAACATGGGGAACAGAACCATCATCAGTTCTAGTTCTCATAGATCGAATGAGATTCGCTGATTCCGATAAATCACCGTCTATTAGGGCAGAAAAACTTTCACATAATCGTGAGCAAGCTCTATCTGATGCAAGATCACAACTAAAGGGTTTAGGACTATGGTTATTTAACAAATCTTTTCGGGCCGCTGTACTTTTTTCACAGGCTAGAGAACGATCAAAGACAACAATCATTGATCTAATCCATGTTGCACGATTGATATCTCGTGAACTCGCTAATCGAACAGTATCAAAAAGAGAAAACGGAGAAATCATTGATCTTTGGTTTGTGCTTGAAACTGAATTAGATGAATACATCAGAAACCCATCCGAATTTGACGCAAAGATCTCAGATAGGAAAAACGTTCGAAACGAACTTTCTAAACGAATTCCACCCTTTATCTTCGAAGGAGACTTACCGGATCCTTCCACATGGCCAATCCGAGACGAGCAAGATCTAAAGGAATACCCTTCTCTAAAGGTCGGGGAGACTTTAGAAGGTTTCGGCGGTTGCCCAGGGATAGCTGAAGGAACCGCCAGAATTGTGAAAGACCCTACAAATCCAGGCACATTAGGGCCAGGTGACATCTTAGTAGCACCATTAACTGACCCATCTTGGACCCCGCTATTTGTTCCTGCAGAAGCCGTTGTCGTTGATGTGGGAGGGCAAATGAGCCATGCCGTCATAGTTTCTCGAGAATTAGGAATGCCGTGTGTTGTAGCAGTTACTGATGCTACCCAGATAATTAAAGATGGTTCGCAAATCCGTGTGAATGGAGCCTCAGGAGAAGTGACTCTTCTAAGTAAACCCCAAGAATAAATTAATCTAGGAATGGGCTTAGAAGTTGTGGGTCTAGGTTTCCTTCGGCATAATTGAATGCTCAGCGCGGGGTGGAGCAGTTTGGTAGCTCGTCGGGCTCATAACCCGAAGGTCGCAGGTTCAAATCCTGCCCCCGCCACTCAATAAAAGGCACATTTTCCAGTTGTATTCTTTCTGTGAATCATCAAATTGTTGCATCAATTTGGTCATTTATGTAGATCAATCAAATTTTTACTTAGAGTTAGATAAATGAACCTCGATGTAAAAACTGCAGCAGGAAACCAGATCCATAAGGTTGTAGTGTTAAGAACAATTTCAATCACACTCAGAATTCGGACAATGTTATGGTAACTGGCGTACTTTTAGCTGCAGGGGAAAGCACAAGGTTTGGTGGCTTAGTTCCGAAGCAACTTGTAAACATCGCTGGCAAACCAGTTCTCGGATACTCTTTACAGACATTTAATGACCATCCGAAAATAAATGAAATTGTAGTCGTGACACAAGAAAATCTGATTCCTGCTGTTCAGGACCTTGTCAAAGACTCCTTCAGCAAAGTCTCTGCCGTTATTAAAGGTGGCAAAACCCGTTACCTATCCAGCTTGGCTGCGATTAACCACGTTAATGCTGAACACGATACAAAAATATTGTTCCACGATGCAGCACGACCATTTGTGACACAGTCAATGATTTCTGATTGTCTCAATGCTCTAGAAAAATATGACGCAGTCACTACAGCTATTCCACCATCTGACACGCTACTGAAAGTAGTTGATAACGAAATTCTTTCGGTTCCCAATCGTAAAGATCTCATGTGTGCTCAAACTCCACAGGGTTTCCGTTTGGGGGTAGTTCGCCAAGCCTATGAACTTCTAGAAAAAGAAAAAAACTATGAGCCCACAGACGACTGCGGTGTTGTTCACCGTTTCCTACCAGAGATTAAGATAGGAATTGTCCAGGGTTCAGATACGAACATCAAACTGACATTTCCCAAGGATCTTGACCTAGCGGAATCAATTCTTAACCATGAGACTAATCAATGAAGTTGTTAAAGAGATACTCAGTATTGTCTGCACGAAAAAATTGTAACGAATGAAAGCCATGCGAATTAGAAAACCAACAGCAGGTGACCTTCTGGCAGGTATTTCGGTTGCACTGCTTGCTCTTCCCCAGGGGTTGGCGTATTCCGAACTTGCAGGTATGCCAGTAAAATATGGTTTATATGCAGCAGCGTTGCCATCACTTCTAGCCGCACTATTTGCATCATCGCCATATCTTCAAACTGGCCCTGTCGCTCTTACAGCGTTACTTACTTTTGGTGCTCTGCAAGGCTTAGCGGACCCTGAAACAGCAAAATATATAGAGTTAGCTGCTCTTCTAGCCTTAATGGTTGGAGTGATTAGGTTGGCCTTAGGTATTTTCCAGTTCGGGAAGATAGCTAATTGCTTAACGGACGCAGTAGTACTTGGATTCACAAATGGCGCAGCAATCTTAATCATTTTCTCACAATTACCTAAGACACTCGGAGTGCAAGGAATCTCAGGAGGAGTGCTCTCTTCAGGGTGGAATTCTTTAGTGAACCCTAACCAGTGGGAAACAGGAGCGCTTGTTTTCTCCATAGCAACAATTACAGTAATTTTTGGCGGAAGGCTGATCAACCGATTATTCCCAGGAGTCCTTATCGCCGTAGTTTTTGGAATAATAGTTAGTCGCATGATCGGTTATACAGGGTCGGTTGTCGGCGATCTTGAAGGCGGGTTTATCACCTTAAAATTTGATTTTGACTGGAACTCAATTCCTGAACTGCTGCTACCTTCGGCGATCATAGCAATAGTCGGTTTTGCTGAACCTGCTTCGATAGCTCGAACTTTTGCAAAAGAAGATGGGACTAAATGGGATTCAAATAAAGAACTTGTTAGTCAAGGTGTAGCTAATTTAGCTGCTGCTGTGTCAAACGCGTTCCCAGTGGGCGGATCCTTTGGTCGAAGCGCACTCAATAAATTTGCTGGCGCTACTTCGCCTTGGGCGGGAGCGATTACTGGAGCTTTTGTGCTAGCGTCCCTTCCATTTGCGCCGGCATTAGAGCAACTCCCAAGCGCAATTCTTGGAGCGACAGTCATTGGTGCTGTCATTAAGTTATTAAAACCCTTGGAATTTTCCCGGCTATTAATAGAAAATTTTACACAAGCTTTGATAGCAATTGGAACGTTCGTTGCCACATTACTAACTGCTCCAAGAATAGATAGAGGAATCATTATCGGCCTTCTCCTTGCCTTTCTAGACCATTTATGGAGGAAACGATTCAAAATCAAAAAGAAGCAAAAAATTTGAATGGGCCACCGGTTTCCCGCTGACCCATTCTTGTGGTCGGGACCGGCGTCGATCCGGTGACCTACCGCTTTTCAGGCGGCCGCTCTGCCAACTGAGCTACCCGACCCCCACAAAATTCTTTCTCTAGGAGAAAGAATTAGTGGCGGTCCCGACGGGATTTGAACCCGCGACCTCCGCCTTGACAGGGCGGCGTGCACTCCAAACTGCACCACGGGACCTTATTGTCAACAAATGTAATTTGTTGTTTGCTCACCTATTGGGTGATATGTAGGTTCAATAGAACCGGTTGTCACTCTACGCCATTGAAAGGAATACACCAATCTATGAAGCTGTGAAGAGTATTTTTTTTGTACCCCGTACGGGATTTGAACCCGTGTTACCGGCGTGAAAGGCCGGCGTCCTAGGCCGCTGGACGAACGGGGCGGGACTCCCCAAAGGTGGGTTCAGTCACGATACCAAAGGTATTAGCCGCTCCGACCACAATTGGTTAATAACAAAGTTTTTTTTATATTTTTTCTTGAAGTATGTCAATGATTGAACTTAGCATTTGACCAAAAATTTGGAAGAGAACCCATGCGCCATAAGACGGGTCTGTTTCACTAGGACCTTCTTCAGAATCTTCTGAAACGTTAAGACGTTCTCCGAGGAATAAGCGGAGAATGTTTAGAGCCCGCATTATTTCAACAAGATCATTTTCCGTAACTTCTGGTTCCGCCAAAGATGCATTTAGGGTCTCTAATGCCGATATGTGGGCTGAAACTAAATCATCATGGATCATCGCTTGGTATTCACTTTCAGCTTCTGGTTGATCAATATAGGCCGGAGGGAATAATCGTGATTCTTCACCTTCTCTCCTTAGAAGTGAAGAGTTAATTTCAGCTGAGATGATTGAGATTAAATCTTTTTCCTGTTCTGTGACATCAACTTTATAATTGCTATTTTGTAACAAACTTATGATCATAGGATTCTTTAATCTTCTTGGATTGTGGCCCAAAGCCCGTACTCATGCAGTCGAAAGACATCCAGTTCTGCTTTTTCTCGTGACCCCTTAGAAACAACGGCTTTGCCTTTATGGTGCACATCAAGCATCAACTTCTCTGCTTTTTCTTTTCCATAGCCAAAAAGCTTTTGGAACACATAGGTTACGTAAGACATTAAATTGACGGGATCATTCCAAACAATAACTATCCATGCCTTTGCGAGATCCGCCTTTTCGTAACTCGCTAGATTTTCTTGGATGGTAACTGACCCGCCAGGGAAAGCGATAAGGGTTATATTTAGGTCTGACTTTATGGTTTCCATTAAATGTTCGCCTTTAGATCGCTTAGTGCTTCTTCCCCAACTGGCAAATGAAGGGATAAACGTAACCTTAATGTCAGTATCCAGATTAAAGTTGCGCCCGCAACATGGAATCCGACCAACAGGGCTGGGACATCAGAGAAATATTGAATATATCCGATAGCTGCTTGAGCAATAATAGCTGCGAGAAGATTCTGCGCTTGTGGTAAAGATGAGACTCGACTTTTTTTCACCTTGAATAGAATCAGAAGCATTATCAATAAAAAAAGAACCATACTAATCCCATGGACTCTGGTTACATCAGGTACATCAAATGGGAGTCTTTCAACTTCAAGATCTGATAAAGGGATATTCGAAGCATCATTTTTTGCCTCTAGAGCATCTTTGGTTTGTTGGCTTTCAGCTCCACTATGAGGGCCCGAACCAGTCACAATCGTTCCCGTTACCAAAACAAGGGTTCCGCAAAAAACTAATAAATCAGAGAGTTTTTCTAGGCTTCCTCTTACAGAACGCTTTATTTGTTCCACAGTCAAAGATGAGCGGTAATCAAGTTCCACAGCGTTCCAAACGAGAAGCATTGAAATAAGGAAGTGTGTGATGACCAGATTCGGTGGTAAGTGTTCTCTTACGACAAGCGCTCCAACAATGATTTGAACTATGACGCCAACCACAAGGCCTAGCGACAAAAAAGTTAAATCTTTCCGTTTTGGTGTTCTGAATAGAGAACCGAGTACTGCAACCATTACTGCCAATGCGACAAATCCGGTAATTACCCTGTTTACAAACTCGACCATGGCGTGGACGTCATCAACTTCTGCGACAAGTTGGTCATTTTCGCATGTAGGCCAATCAGAACACCCGAGTCCAGAGCCGCTAAGCCTCACTGCTGCTCCAGTTACAATGATGAAAGCAAGAAGGAATAAAGATATACGTGTAACCTTTTGGTATTTTTCTGGCGTGATAGAGATACTTCCCATAGCTATAGTCCATCATGATGCTTATAGAAACGACACTTCAGGAAGAAATATCTTTCTATTGGCGATGAAGTTCTATAAATCTTGGTGGAAACAATGACCCGCGCCTAGCCTCGTAATATGGGGATTGAAACGATGCCAGTTATTTCATTAAAAAATAAACTATTCGGTTTTATAGCATTAATGAAACTCAGAGTCGTTGAGTTACTTCTAATAACAACTGTGCCGACCATGGTTGTAGCTGAAGAAGGCTTACCCTCCTTATGGTTGATTATTGCAACGCTTTTCGGTGGCACGCTCGCCGCTGGTGGAGCGAATGCTATCAATATGTATATTGATCGTGACATTGATAAATTAATGGAACGAACTAAAGGACGTCCTTTAGTAACCGGAGTTCTCTCGTCAAGGGAAGCATTGATTTTTGCTATCGGTATTGAAATTTTGGCGTTTCTTTGGCTGTGGCTTTTCGTGAACTTCCTTAGTGCGGTTCTCGCTATTAGTGCATGCTTTTTCTATGTTTTTATTTACAGTCTCTGGTTAAAGAGGTCTTCAACTAGCAATATTGTCATTGGGGGAGCAGCCGGTGCTGTCCCGGTTCTCATTGGTTGGTCTTCTGTCACGAATTCTTTGGATTGGCCTCCAGTTATTCTTTTTTTACTAATTTTTCTTTGGACACCACCGCATTTCTGGGCTCTTGCCATTCGTTATCGAGAAGATTATTCAAATGCTAAAGTGCCGATGCTCCCAGTTGTTGTGGGGACCAAGGTCACTGGCTACCGAATGGTTTTGTATGCGTTTCAAGTTTGGGCAATGTCACTGATCTTTGTGCCCGTAGCTGATATGGGATTAATTTACCTGATTAGCGCCATATCTTTAGGTGCAATATTTACATTTTTTTCATTCCAAGTGATGTTAAAACCAACTAGGAAATCGGCAATGCGGCTTTTCGGATTTTCCATTAGCTATATCACAATGCTATTTTCCCTCATCGCAATTGATCAGTTAGTACGAACAGGGTTTTAATCACAAAGTGTAATTTAAAAAACAAGCCGAATTTCTCGTTATAGTTCGGCTACAAGTCGTTCTGGTGACTACAGTCAAAGGGGAATCCGTTGCAAATTGGAGTGGATGTCTAGCATGTTTTTTGCTTAATTTGAAAGACTTCGTTCGGGCATACTGAACGAAAAAGAATAACGTGACAGAAAATCAAACAGAAACTGAATCGAACACAGATGAATCAGCGTCAAGGCCTCTTGAACTAGGAGGCCTTGCTGGCACCTTTGGCACGACTGATCACAAAAATATTGGCAAGCTTTACATCTTCTTTGGTTTGACAGGTGGCTTACTTTCTTTTGTCCTACATTTTCTTGTCCGTATAGAAAGGGTCAATATAGGGGGAACCTCCATTCTCGATTTTGGTTCAAGTAATCAATTTTTCCAAACATGGAGTCTCTCTAGGACATCTCTACTTTTCTTTTGTGTTGTTCCTCTCATACTCGGGTTAGCTACGTACGTAGTTCCTCTCCAAGTGGGCGCACCTTCTATAGCATTTCCTCGAGCTGCAGCTGGCGCATTCTGGGCATGGCTCATAGGAATTGCCATACACGTTGTTACCGTCTTTTCTGATGGTGGGTTAGGGGTTCCGGAACCAGTCACTCAATTTGCGCAGGGCATGGATCCAGAAGCCACAGAATTATCTATTTTGTCTATTGCGATGGTTGTAATTGCAATTCTCCTTGCATCTGTCACGCTTATAACAACAATTATCACGCAACGCCCGCAAGGAATGACTTTATTTGATCTTCCATTGTTCAGTTGGTCAACACTGGTAGCAACAGGAATATGGATTTTGACTCTCCCAATTTGGTTAGGGAACTTAATGATCGCCTGGGTGGATTTTAAAGGTGACGACGCTCTTCGCTATGGGAATGTTTCAAATATCTGGGATCAAGTGTCGTGGCTCTGGTCTCAACCCATGATTTTTGCATTTGCAATCCCAATTCTTGGTATAGCCGGTGAAATAATCCCTGTTTCTGCGAATCAAACACAAAGGCAATACGTATTTCAGCAAATAGGTATTGGTGCACTCGGGGTGTTATCCTTCGGCGCTTTTGCTCAACCTTTCTTTAATGCTGATGTCGGGAACCAAGCCGTGTATGTGGGCATGGGCCTCATTATTGTTCTTCCAGTTCTCGCTTTCTTCGGTGGCCTACTCGATACTTTGGCAAAAGGCACTCCTAAAATCTCTGCTCAACTGATACTTGCACTGATATCAATGCTTTCTCTTCTAGTCGCAACAAGTATTTCCGCGTTACACGTCTCGGGACCAGCTCTTGGAGCAATACAGGAAATTGATAGTGACTGGCTTGGCGGAATCATTAATTGGCTTAAGGATCTTCAGGGAACTGTTATTGCCACAGCAGTCATGGAACATGCTTTGATAGCAAGCATCCTTGCTTCAATAGCAGGCCTTTATTATTGGTCTCCGAAGATCTTCGGAATTAAAATGAATAATAATGTTGGCATTCTGGCAGGATTATCAATATTCGGAGGACTTCTCCTTTCCGGTGGGAGCAACCTCATAAATGGTTTCCTTGATGAAGGTGAGTCTGTTTACTTGTCTAACGCATACGAAGGAGTATGGAACCAAGGCGCAGTCGAATTCATCAACGTACTCGGACTAATTGGCTCCATCCTTTTAATAGGTGGAATTTCATTGACTATTCTTGATCTAATCATTTCGGTCACCCTTGGAAAAGGTGACACGGAAAATGCAGGAAACCCATGGAATGGGCACACTCTTGAATGGGCCACACAATCTCCACCCCCATCAGGCAATTTTGACGAACCACCCATTGTCCACTCAGAAAGACCACTTTTCACTTCTGGGGGAATGGAACAATGAATCTCCGGACTACTGATCTCCCTGTTGCACCACCAGTTCGCGGGAGAACGCCTTTAGTTGCAGCAGGTTTTGGTATCGCAGCCATGCTGATGTATTTCGCTGGAATTTTTGGGGTCTACCTAAAAGAACGAGCACAAGTGCGTTCAGAAGGGTCTTCATGGATACCTGACAAAGTCACAATTGAACTCACCCAACCGGGAATGGTTATCTGGACACTTCTAATTTCGATCTTTGTCATGCAATGGGCTGTTTACTCAATCAAGAGAGATGACCGACAGCATGCGCTACTGGCAATTGGAACAACTCTTGTAATGGGAGCCATGGTTCTAGTTCAAACAGCTTGGCATCTTTCACAAACAAACCTAATCGCTGACGAAGGACCTACCACAGCAGCAACCTTGATCTATACCATTGTTGGTAGCTACGTTGTAGCAATCGTGATTGGGATGATCATCTTGTTACTCACTGGTTTCAGAACACTTGCAGGACAATATGGCAGCCAACAAACAGACGGTGTTGTCGCGGCCTCGCTCTATTGGTATTCGTTGGTGTTTATTTATTTCATCATCTGGATCGCCGTCTTTATAGCAAAGTGATGAAAGGAGGCCAATAATGTTTTCACCCGGATTTAGACTCTTTATGGGATTTGCAGGATTTGGCCTTATAGCGGCTTTCTTCTATGGCGTTGTTACTGGTGATGGAGGTGGCGCTGACTATCTTGGTTTTATCGATTCAGAAGTATGGGTAGGTGCAGCAAGTCTTGGTTGGTCCGGAGGAGTAGGTGACCACGTTGGATATGTGGTACTTGTCATGTTCGCTATTGTCTCCGCTGGATTAGGGATAATGCTCACTGCTTTCAGAGATGCTGACAGCGATGCCGTTGCCGAACTAAATGACGGAGAACTACCTCCAGCTCAAAGTCCCGTGGCATATAACTACTGGCCAGCTATTGGGGCACTGGGGTTAGGAACACTGGTTATCGGACTGGTAACCCATGCAGCTATCTTTACTGTTGGATTAATAATCATCATCACTACAGCTTTTGAACTTATGATGAGTGCTTGGTCAGATAGGGCTAGTGGAGACCCAATTGCGAACGCTGAACTAAGAAACCGACTCATGAAACCAATAGAAGTTCCAGTTCTTGGGGCAGTTGGAATTGCGGTAACGGTCCTTTGTGCTTCCAGAATTTTCTTAACGGTTTCAAAATCCTGGGCTATTTGGGTAGCGGTCATTCTTTCGGGAATAGTTTTCCTTGGTGCACTCGCATTCGCCCTAGCTGAGAAAGTTAATAGAAATGTCGTTGCTGGCGTTCTTGCCGCCGCCGCAATTGGACTGCTCACATCAGGAGTCGTTTCCGCAGTTATAGGAGAAAGAGATATTTCTCATCATCACACAGGCGAACATTCTGAAAGTGATGCTGAACACCATGGTGGGGATGCTGAACACCATGATGGAGAAGAGGGTGACAAGTGACTCTCTCTAAACTTGGCCACAACCTTCCGATCAAGCAAAACTTGACACGTAGGCTCCGGAAAGACACAGACATGCAATCTCCACCAAGACGTTATCTAAAATGGACTTTCCTCTGTACCATCGTCGCACTCTTTTTCCTAACTGGATGTGCTAGCAATGCGCCTCTAGATTCTCTAGCCCCAGCAGGGAGAAAATCAGATGGGATCAGCGATCTAATTAATCCGATCTTCATAATCGCAGGCATAGTATTTGTTTTCATTCAAGGCGCCGTACTCTACATAGGTTGGAAATACCGAGTTCGCGCCCCGAAAGAAGATGAAGAGACCTTTGACGGTGGGTACGCCGATGAAGAATTTCCTGAACAAGTACATGGTCACTTTGCCGCAGAGATTGGTTGGACGATAGGGCCAACAATTCTTATGGCGGCAATCGCACTCTTTAGCGTCGGTTTTCTCCTCAACCTTGATGATGTTGACCCCGCACCTGATGGAGCCCAATACCCAGATGTCGAAGTACTTGTTGTAGGGCAGCAATGGTGGTGGGAGTACCACTACTACCTAGACGGTATTGAAGGCGCAGCACAACCAGACTTTGTTACAGCCAACGATATTGTGATCCCAGTTGGACAAGATATCAAATTACAAATTACCTCAAGAGACGTCATCCATAGTTTCTGGATACCTCGACTCAATGGAAAGAAAGACGCAGTTCCCGGTCGGACATCACCTTGGGTCATCCAATCAAATGAAGTCGGAAGGTTCGCTGGGCAGTGCACTGAGTTCTGCGGTCTGAGCCATGCGTATATGCGGATGTATGCAGTCGCACTCACACAAGAAGACTTTGGTTCTTGGGTTGCAAATCAAATCACTATCAGAGATCCGTTGTCGGAAGATGACCCAAATTACGAAGGGGAACAACTATTTATAACGAACTGTTCAAGGTGTCACGTCATCAATGGCGTAACTGAACGCGATGCAGACGGGATAGTCACTGCCGACAGTATGGAAATGTATGGAAACATAGAAGAGTACAGAAACCATGCTGACGGGACTCTAAGTCAAGGAAAATATACTGGAGAAGTAAACCTCACTGCTGGAGCTGCCCCAAATCTTACCCATTTTGGGACTCGAAGCAGCTATGCAGGGTCTTTCTTTGAGCTGTATCCTGATGCGCAAGAGATATCAGACCAAGGAGGCTATCTCAACCTCACACAAAGTGACTATGCTCGAGGGACCCTTGAAGCATGGTTGCGAAACTCCCCGCAAGCAAAACCAAATGCCCAACCAGAACAAGCAAGAGGAATGCCAAACCTAAACCTAAGCGAAGCACAAATAGACCTACTCGTTGACTATCTCACCTCATTGGATTGATCATGAAAAACACACGAATTAAAATCGGAGCCAAAAATGGCAATCGTTGAAAATGAAGAAACCCCATTAGAACTTGAATCCGGTTCAGAGGAAATTCCTGCAGGAAAGCCTCTTGGAGCATTTACTCGCCCGCAAGGAGGAAATGGCTGGAAAGATTGGCTCTTTACAGTTGACCATAAAAAAATTGGAATTATGTACGGAGCAGCAGGACTACTTTTCTTCGTTATAGGCGGAATATACGCCTTATTTATGAGGCTTCAGTTAAGTAGGCCAGGCAATTCAATTCTTTCAGCCGAAACATACAATCAGGTTTTCACCATGCATGGAGTTGTGATGGTCTTTCTCGCAGCTATCCCACTTGGAGCTGCATTCGCGAACTATTTAATCCCCCTCCAAATCGGTGCCCGCGATGTCGCATTCCCAAGACTTAACGCCTTTAGCTTTTGGGTTTTCCTCGGAGGAGGATTATTCCTTCTTTCATCAATGTTCATCGGTGGGTGGTGGGAAAATGCCCCTGATGGAGGATGGTTCGCTTATTCACCAAATACAGGTGTTCTTTTCTCACCTAGCAAAGGCATAGATTTCTTTGCTATCGGACTTCAAATAACAGGAATAGCTTCTCTTGTCGGGGCTATCAATCTCATCGTCACCGTACTCAATATGCGATCACCAGGTATGACGTTAATGAAAATGCCGATCTTGACATGGATGCTCTTCATCGTGCAACTACTCCTCTTGTTCGCAATGCCTGTTATCTCGGTGGCGCTCTTTCTCCTAACCTTTGATCGACTATTTGACGCAAACTTTTTCAACGTTGCCGAAGGCGCAGACCCTCTTCTATGGCAACACCTCTTTTGGATCTTCGGTCATCCCGAAGTCTATGTTCTAATATTGCCGAGTTTTGGCGTGATATCTGAAATAATCCCAACCTTTAGTCGGAAGCCCATCTTCGGTTACCCATTCATGGTCTTCTCTGGCATTGCAATTGGCTTCATGGGGTGGGGAGTATGGGCCCATCACATGTTCGCATCAGGAGTAGGACCGGTAGCCGTAGCAGCATTCTCTATTTCAACAATGTTCATTGCTGTTCCAACTGGAGTCAAAATTCTGAATTGGATAGCAACAATGTGGGGTGGACGAATCCGTTTTACCACACCCATGCTTTACGCAACTTCAGTTGTGGCAATGTTTACTATTGGAGGACTCTCCGGAGTGACACATTCACTTGCCGCAGCAGATACGCAGCAAACTGATACTTATTACATAGTTGCACACTTCCATTACGTAATTTTCGGGGGGATTATCCTCGGTTTCTTTGGTGGATTCTATTTCTGGTGGCCAAAAATCTTCGGATATTTTCTTTCAGAGAAAATAGGAAAATCAAGCTTTTGGGTAATGGTTATAGGCTTTAATTTGACATTTGGACCAATGCATATCCTTGGACTTCAGGGAATGAGTCGACGAATCCAAACATATTCTCAGGGTCAAGGATTTGACTTCTGGAATATGATTTCAACGCTTGGTGCTTTCATGATAGCAATCGCTACAGCAATGTTTATCGCCAACGTAATCATAAGCAGACGCGCTTTCAGAGCAGGAAAAACCGCCGTACCCGGGCCTGACCCATGGGACGCTCGATCACTAGAATGGATGACAGCTTCACCTGTCCCAGAACATAACTTTGATGAGGTCATTCAAGTAGAACGTCAAGACGAATTCTGGCATCGAAAATGGGGAAGAAATGAGGAAGGGCAAGTAGTTAGACGAGCTACAGTTGAAGAAGTAGCCCATGATGGAAGTAACACTAATGTCCACTTACCAGCACCATCATATTGGCCCCTAGTCGCAGCAACTGGACTACCTATTGTTGGTTATGGCCTTATTTACAACCTTTGGCTCTGCGTACTAGGTGGTTTACTAATTCTCGGTGGACTTTATGGATGGGTCTTTGAACCCGTTGATGACCCAAATGCTGATGGCCACGATCATCACGATGACCATAATGAAGGAATGGAATTAGAAGAAGGCAAAAATGCCCTAGATGAGGAGGTGGCTAGTGAGTGAAGAAACTACGCTAGGTGTCTCTAATGACAAGCTAGGGATGTGGGTTTTTCTAGGTTCAGATTGTCTCCTTTTCGGAGGTCTCATTTCAACCTACATGCTCTACAAAGATCGAATAGGGCCAAATGATTTAGGGGCAGAAGAGATGTTTGACATCCCTTTCACCTCAGTAAGCTCTTTCGTCCTACTTATGAGCTCGTTAACAGTTGTACTGGCTATAACTGCTTTGCGAAGAAACGACATTCGCAGAAGTAGGATCTGGCTTTTATCAACAGCGATTCTTGGAGCAATATTCGTTGGTGGGCAGGTATACGAGTTCACCGTTTTTTATCGAGAAGGACTTGGATATACAACAAATCTCTTTGGAACGGCTTTTTTCACTCTGACAGGTTTTCATGGTGTTCACGTCACCGTTGGAATAATTTTCCTTATGTCTATGTACATTCAGTCAATGCGAGGGAAACTTACGTCAGCGCAAGAAGAAAGACTAGAAATAATAGGTTTGTATTGGCACTTTGTTGACGTTGTCTGGATCGTTATTTTCACCATCGTTTACCTTTTCCCACAATAGGAAAGAAATATGAACACAACAGAAGAAACACAAATTGAAGAATCTTGGGTAAAGCAAGACTGGATCTACATAAAAACAGCCCTCGTGCTTGGCGCATTCACTGCCATTGAGGTTTTCACATACTTTGAATCAGTCCACAATGCACCGGAATGGCTCATGGTACTGACATTATCCTTTCTGATGGTTATCAAATTCTTCTTAGTTGCAGCAATTTTCATGCACTTACGAGATGACAATGCAATATTCACAAGGATGATGGTTATGGGTATGTGTATTGCTTGGCCAGTCTATTTTATTATGGCTTTTGCTATGGGATTTCTTCCCAATTGGAATGTCATCATTAAGGTCTTATTCCTTTTCCTTCCTCCAGTAATCACTGGTTCTTGGCTAGGTTTTTCATTTAAAGGTGGCGATGGAGGCCACCATTAATAGTTCAACCAAAATTCCGGAACTTGTAACTGATTAGATTCAGGTTGCAACAACTATTGCCCAAAATTGCTACTTCTGGATTAACGCGTGGCAGGCTGAAACTGTGACCCTTGCAGCAAGTACTGATATCTGGCGATTCCAATTCCACCCTGAGGTATGGATCATAATTCTTGGAGGATTCCTTCTAGCTTTTTACGCAGTAAAGATCGTAGGACCAAATGCAGTCCAGGCCGATGAACCGATCTATACCAGAACAAATTTAATCGCATTCATAGCTGCAATGTTCAGCCTCTGGTTCGCTTCAGACTGGCCAATGCATGATATTTCAGAAGAATATCTTTACTCAGCGCATATGCTCCAACACTTAATTATTTCACTAATTGTCCCTCCCTTACTCCTCCTAGCTTTCCCTAAATGGTTAGCGAGGCTGATCATTTCGCCTACAGGTAAAACTGGCAAATGGATTAGCCAATTGACAAGACCAGTAGTCGCAGGATTCGTCTACAACTTTGTAATAATTGTTACCCACCTTCCATTTACTGTGAATTACTCAATCGAGAACGGGCCATTTCATTATTTCGTACACCTTGCAGTCTTTATCTCCTCACTTTGGATGTGGATCCCGGTAATGAGTCCCGTACCTGAACTTAGAAAAAGTCTCCCAGCGCAAATGGTTTACCTCTTCCTGATGTCTGTCATTCCAACTGTGCCAGCAGGGTTTCTCACATTTGCTGGTGGCGCCCTTTATGATGCGTATGACCATTCAGTTCGGCTATGGGGGATAGATATTACAACAGATCAACAATTAGCCGGTCTGGTAATGAAACTCATTGGCGGGATCTACCTTTGGGTTTGGATTGCTAGTAGATTTTTCCAATGGAGCAGAAGGAATAGCCCAGAGATGGTCCTTGTGAATGGTAAGAGTCCATCAGCTTTAAAAGAAAAAGAGACTGATATCAATCTCAAGCAGTAGGAGGTTGAATCACTTCCAAACCACAAAAGGGTCTCAGTACTTCAGGCACGACGAAACTTCCATCCTCTTGCTGGTAGTGTTCCATGAGAAAAACTAATGTTCTCCCAACAGCACAAGCAGTCCCATTTAAAGTATGGGCCAGTTGGTTACCTTCTGTATTGCGAATTCGTGTTTTCATCCGCCGTGCAGAAAAGTCAAGATAGTTAGAGCAACTAGTTAATTCTCGGTATTGGCCTTCTGATGGAAGCCAGACTTCACAGTCATATTTAAGCGAAGCTGGAGCACCCAGATCACCGGCTGCAACCAAGATAACTCGATGCGGCAATTGAAGTTCAGTAAGTATTTCCTGCTCAATTCCACGAAGCATTTCCAACTCATCCCAAGATGTCTCTGGATCGCAGAAGGAAAACATTTCCACCTTGTCAAACTGGTGAACTCTAAAGATACCAGTTGTGTCTTTCCCATAAGTGCCAGCTTCGCGTCTAAAACAGGACGAATACCCAACTAGACGAATCGGCACATCTTCTTTTTCAAGAAGATCGCCTCGATGCATACCTGCAAGGGCAACTTCACTAGTGCCCGTCAAGAAAAGGTCATCTTTGGGGAGTTCATAAACTTGGTTTCGATCTGTCGGGAAAAAACCTGCATCAATCATCATTTGTTCACGAACAAGAACTGGTGTTACGACCGGGGTGAAGCCCTTACTAACTAATTTCGACATGGTGTATTGCACAAGGGCAAATTCGAGGAGAACCGCTTCATTCTTTAGATAAGCGAATCGACTGCCCATGTTCTCTGCTGCTTTTTCAGTCTCCACCCATCCCATAAACTCACCATACTCAGCATGAGTCTTTGGTGGAGCAGTTGGACAATCTCCGATGGTTTCTACAACTTCAAAATCATCTTCACCCCCATCCGGGCAACGCACGTGAGCAGGATTAGGCAAAGTAATTGTTATCGCTTCTAATGATTCAATTTGCGCCCCATAGTCATTTTCTTTCGCTTGTAAAAGCTCTTTCATTGCTGACGCTGCAGCTATTTTTTCATCTCTTTCATCAGGGGAAGCTTGCCCAATTTCTTTGGAAGTTGCATTTTGATGAGAACGAAGTTCTTCAACTTCTTGCTGAAGTTTCCTACACGTTTCTTCTCGTTTAAGAACATCATCCAAAACACTGGGTTCAATTCCTTTACGGACAACACCCGACCTATAGGTCTCATCGTCACGAAGTTTCTTTAAATCAATCACTCTTGAGAGACTACCGGTCATTAGGGGCTACTCAGATGAATATTGGAAATACATTTTCTAAACTCGTCATAAACATTTAGCGATTGGTTACCTAAAGGAATAATCACGTGGGAAACTTACGACATGCTCGCTACCTCTTTAAAACTTGTAACTAGAGAACACGGTTCAAAAGTTGCATATAGAACAGCGAGAGAAGCAGAAATTACATATCAAGAATTGGATCAATTTTCAGACGAAGTTGGTGCATGGCTTAACAACAATGGTGTAACTGAAAGTTCTGTAGTAGCTCTTTGTCTCCCTAGCCATGTTGAATACATCGTTTCTTATCTCGCAGTAGCCAAAGTTGGCGGAGTTACCGCAGGAATAAACCCTCGTTTGACTTCCCGTGAACGTCAAGAAGTATTAGAGACCCTCAGGCCTGATTTAGTAATAACTGCAATAGGTTACGAGGCAGGGGTTGGAAAAAAATACAGGTCTGAAACTATTAAACTCAATCAAAGCATTAATCAGATAATGCTAGAACAGCGCCTTATTGGTGAAAAGCCTAAAGAATTGGGACCTAACCCTGATCGGCCGGTGTGTATTTGTTTCACATCAGGAAGCACTGGAAAGCCTAAAGGAGCTTGGTTTACCAATAAGCAACTACAAGCAATAAGTGATCTTGACACAGGCGGATCATGGGGTGGTGGCGGCCACCGGTATGCGAGTACTGAATTTGCGCATGTAGGAGTTATGACGAAATTACCGTGGTTGCTTTCTACTGCCGGGACGACGCATTTAGTTGAAAAATGGAATGCAAAAGAAATCCTTCAATTGATCCACGACCATCAGATGACATCTGTTAGTGCTATCGCTCCACAAATAGCGTTAATGCTCAAACAGGAAAATATTGCAGCCCTTGATTTCAGCTCCGTCCAAGCAATAGTGACTGGAGGTGCATTCGCTTCTCCAGATTTAGTTCGAGCTGGGAGAGAAACGTTCGGAGCTCCATGGTCGATCAGATACAGCTCAACTGAATCAGGAGGGATTGGACTAGGAACACGTCTGGACGCAGATGACAGCGAGACGTTATATACGGTAGGGAAACCACGGGAAGGGGTCGAAGCGAAGATATGCGACGTTGTAGGACAAGAACTTTCTAATGGAGAGATAGGAGAGATTTGGTTATCTTCTCCAGCAGTAATGAGCGGTTACTGGAATAACCCAGAAGCAACAGCAATGGTACTCAAAGATGGCTGGCTCAAAACAGGAGATTTAGCATACATCAATGAGAACAATTGTTTTGTCCTAGCTGGGAGGACGAAAGAGATGTTCATACGCGGTGGATACAATATTTTTCCTCTAGAAGTAGAAGGAGTTCTAGCAGGTCATACCAAGGTTTCTGAAATAGTCATTGTCCCTAGATCAGACCAGATCATGGGAGAAATAGGAGTAGCCGTGGTCGTCCCAGTAGAAACCAATGATCCTCCAACTCTAGAAGAACTTCGCCAATTTGGGGGAAAAGATCTAGCTTCATATAAATTACCGGAGGTAATCATATGCACTCAAGAAATACCACGAAATGCAACGGACAAAATTGACCGTAAACGACTAAAAGAAATCCTTCCGAAATTGATAGATTGTTAGGTTTCTTCAGTTCTTTCGATAATTCGATCTATCCAATTTATGTATGTTTCAGTTTCTTGAGCACCTGGCACGGGTAGAACATTATTAATGAGCACAGTAGGCACAGCAGTGATTCCTTGATTAATGGCCTCGTTGTGTTCTGCGATTACAGCATTTGCAAAGATTTCTCTTTTCTCTTCAACAACCGAAAGAAAATGATTTGAATCTCCACCGATTGAAGAGACCAAGTCAGCGAGAACATCCCAATTTGAAACAGTGCGGTTTTCAGAAAAATATGCTTCCAATAACCTATAATGCATATCCATCGCCATTTCGGGCCATTCAGATAAGACCACCTTGTGAGCGATTTGTGCAGGAAGACTTCCAGAAGGAGGAGTATTCTCCGAAGACCATGGTTGGAAATCTGTGTTCGGTTCTAGATCTCCCATCTTTCGCCAACCTTGTGTGTAGTTGACGAATTTTTCCCATTCTGGAACTTTTGACCCAGATTTTAAAAGAAAACTTTTCCAAGAAATAGAAACCTTTTCTCCAAAATGATTCTTAACTTCATCGAGACGAACCGTTCCGACATAACACCATGGTCAAAGAAAATCTGACCAAACAACTAACTCCACAGGATTATCCATATCAATTAGTTTTAGATCAATGACTCCCAATTTCCAAACCGATGAACGCTACAAGAACACCTAACCCAACTGTCATCGAAAGGTAAGCGCATGCAGCGAGTCGATTTCCATTTGAAGATTCATCAGCAGTTTGCATTATTACAGTTGAGAAAGTTGACAATGAACCTAAAAATCCTGCCCCTAATACTGTGACAGTTGCAGGATGAAAATCATTGGCTACGAGTAAGCCTAAAAGGAATGAGGAACAAAGATTCGCAGAGAGCGTTCCGAACCAATTTTCCCATGGTCCCCATAATTGAAAACCCCATCGCAAAAGCGAACCAACAGCAGCGACAAAAAGAAAACTCAAAGCAGTTAGAAATGAATTACTTTGCCAAAAGGCGAAGATTGGCGCCGCCATTAAAACTACGTTCATTTTGAAGCCATTCGAATTGAAATTGACTGTTTCGCGAAAATGTATGCCAGCAATCCAGTAAAACTTGAAGCGATTAGGTAGGAAGCACCGATGAATAAACGTTCATCACGAATAAATTCGGCTAAATCAACAGAAAAAGCTGAGAACGTCGTAAAGGCCCCACAAAAACCAGTGGTGGCACCTGTAAACCATTGATTTTTAAAATGAGATCCCCCGATTAGAAAACCAAGTAGGCCGCATCCAACTACATTGATAAGGAAAATTTGCCAAGGCCAGACCCCAGCTACAGGAAGCAGTTCTAATAAGCCCCATCGTGCACAGGCCCCAAACATGCCTCCCAGAAAAACCATGATGAAAGATTTCCTATCCATGCACAATGACGTTACCGGCGAAAATACGATGCCAACGAAAATCTAAGACCATTTCCTAGTGATCCTTGTAGGAAAAGATGAACCAAAACGTACCTGACTTGAAAGAATCAACGCTTGCAATGAAAGTCATGAGAGAATAGGAAGAACCAAATTTTAAGAGAGAGCTCAAACAATGGGTGTTGGCAACAATCAAATTCTGGATGACCCTATACAACAATTTAAAATCTGGTACGCCGAAGCAATCGAAGTGAAGGTTCACGAACCCGATGCAGCAGTTGTATCAAGTATTGATGGCAATGGGTTCCCATCATCTCGCTTTGTCTTAGTAAGAAAAATAGATAAAGAGGGATTTCTATTTTTTACTAACTACAACAGTGATAAAGCCACATCATTTGCCCAAACTCCAAAAGTTTCTTTGACCTTCGGCTGGTTGCCATTGCAACGCCAAGTGCGAATCCAAGGAATCATCGGAAAAGCTACTAGAGAAGAATCCGATGAATATTTCTCCGGACGCCCCCGAGGTCATCAAATAGGAGCCTGGGCTTCACCACAAAGTCAAATAATCAATGACCGAAAAACGCTTCTCAAAAGATATAAAGAGATAACGGATCAATTTGAGGGTAAAGACATTCCACGCCCAGAGAACTGGGGTGGATATAGGGTAACCCCAACAGTAATTGAATTCTGGCAAGGTAAACCAGACCGATTACATGATCGCTTCCGGTACCGCAAAATAAGTGATACCTGGGATATTCAAAGACTGGCACCGTAAAACCTCTTGTTTCGACTGAAAAGATTTTTACCAGGAAAATAGTTTTAAAATTGCAAATTTTGCATTCAATGTCCGCCTTTAATTATTACGTTCTTGTTACGTCATGTCCCACGACTAGGAATTGGACTCAACTTGTGTCATTAATGGGGGTAGACCCCTGTTGGGGGCGGAGACCATAAGAACGCAAAGAACATTGAAAGCTCCTTGTGTGAAGAACTGGAAAAGGTTGGGTCTTTGCTTCCAACAGGGGTCTACTAGTTTATGAAGTTATAAAGGCCAAGCTTTCACAGCACTACTAAGGGAAGCAATTAGCGTATCAACCTGTTTCGCCCGACCTATGCCGCCATTATCTGACCACCCCCACTCTTCACGATTCCATCGTAAAGTTGGAGGAAGTTCTAGCTGCACTCCTGCGAGGGGAGGAACATTCACAGGGTTTTTAGGATGCAACCCCCTTAACTCTTTCGGTATTTCATCTAAAGAGGTTTCAAATGAATACTCGGGTAAGGCGATTCTAAGGAAAGCAGCTAAGTGAACAGCAAGTGACCTGTTCTGACCTCCCAATAACACTGAATGGAATAGATGCTCTCGACCATATCCGTGGATAGTTATAACAATTTCCACATGATTTAAAAAAGTTTCTAAATCTTCGGATTTATCGTCAATCATTTGTGTTGATGGGAAGTGAGTTGGGTCATCAGCGGTTTGTATAAGACCGTAATATGATGATCCTGAAATTTTAGCTGCTTCGCGGGCGACTACATCAGTGGCTTTTTCTAATGTCCCGCCGTGATAAGCCATGAAACCAAGAGAGGAACGGATAAAAAGCTCTTCTTGCACATCTGACATTTCATTTATCTTATGCATGTTCTTGTGAATTCTTTCCACGTTCATGAGAAGTTCTTCGTTTTCGTAATTGTGCTTGGATTACTAAAACAGAAAAACCTAAACAGCTTATAAAGAAAATAACTTCCCAAAATGCTGGCCAGCGAAAAGGGTTAGAAAACCAATTCTGAATCCGGTCGGGTAGGTCACCTATTGTTCTTGCAAAAGGTACGAATAGTAGGTTGAATTCATAAATAATTATCTCTATCAGGATCACCAAACCTAAATAGAGACCTCTCAATGAAAATTGTTTCTGCCGGTCAGCAATTTGGCTACTTCCAACCCAGATGAGAAAACCTATAACGATCAAAAGACATGCCATAGCAAACCTTCCACCACCAACATCGTTAACCCAATTACTTAAGCGACCTGAACCGCGAAGAGAAAGGTCCACCAAAGGATTCGTTTCATAATTCCCCCGCGTCACCTGAATTTCCCACCAGCCATACGCTGCTAGAAAAAATCCAGAGATAGCGAGGAAGAGTCCAGAAATAACGTTTAGGTGTTTGAGTAGGCTACGAAGATGTTCAGCAATTGCAGATCGGGTAATAGCAAGGCTGATTGTTAAAACTGTTATGACAATGCTCATCCCTAACGAATAGGCAATAAATACAGCTATTCCGTCAATGATTCCGTCTCTGCTGAATGAGCCTCCGACAGTGATAAAGAAGATCGGTGCGGAACATCCAACTGAAACAAAGGCATATGAAACCCCAAATAGAAACATTGAAAACAGTTGTCGATTAATTCCAGACACTTTTAACCGGGGGATGTTTATGACTGGGTGAAATCCTCGGACCATAGAAAGCCCTAGAAGGATCAGCAGAATACCTATCCCTAAGGTGATATATCCAGCGCGACTTTCAATGCTGGCTTCAGATATTAAAGTGTTTGTCAGAATACCTAAAAAAGCAAAGACAAAGACGAAACCCATTGACAAAGCTAATGACACCTTCAACCCATTTAGAATGCTAAGAAATTTATCTGTTCCTGATTTTGTCTCTATTCCCAAAAAATATGAAAGATATGCAGGCAACATAGCAAATCCGCAAGGGTTAAAAGCTGCAATCAAGCCAGCGGCAAGAGGAAAGGCGAGATCAACGCTAATCATTAGTAAAGTATTTCTTCATTAAGTTGAGGACGTCATCTGCAGACATGGCAGTTAAATGTTTCCCTACAATCTTCCCTTCAGTATCAACAAAAATAGTAAAGGGCAGTCCGATAGCTCCAACTTCCTGGAGAAGGGTTCCATCATCCCCAAATAGCATGAGGTAAGAAGCTGCAGTTTCTGAAATTAATTGTTGAGCTTTGACTTCATCCGTTTCGCTACTGTTAATACCTACAAATAAAACTGATCTGTCGTCAAAGTCAAGGGCTGCCTCAACACTACGGTAGTCTCCGCTATGAATTTTTTGAATCTCAATAATTTCTCTTTTGCAGGGTTCACACCAAGATGCAAAAAAGTTGACAACGAGGTTTTTCCCTGAAAAAGAAGAAGTATCAAATGCTGAACCGCTAGATTGTCTTAATTCTTCTAGTTGAGGTAATTCAGCAAAAGATAAAATTTCCTCTTCTGAAGATGAACTGGAATCATATATCCTTATTCCTAGGGCAAGAATGCCACTTACGGCTAAAAAGGCAAAGAATATTCGTAACACGCTCACTCTTTGAAACTAGCGTGGATCGAGCCAAATTTGATACTTGTCACTATTCCTTAGGAACATCTCTCATCTGCTCCCAGTGCCTTTTAAGACGCTGGGAGCAGCTCGTTGCTAGAAGCTCGCTTAAACCGTTGCTTCACGAGACGTGGGATGAGAGAGGAACTGATGTTTTCTAAGCTGTTTTTAGAAGGTCCTGTAGGTGTTCGGGCACAGGTATTTGTGGCATTTGTTCTTCAGGTCGAGGGACTTTGGAGGGTCTACCGCGACGCCTTTTCACCATTAGTACCTTCCCATTCATGAATAATTGTCCACCCCAGACTCCACAGGGTTCATTCCGTTCGATCGCTCCCTGAAGGCAGGGTGATATCACGGGGCAGTCAGAACAAATATTTTTAGCAGCAGCTATTTCATGAATTTCTTCAGAAAAGAAAACGTCGTTATTGACGCTGGGCGCCGCACATTCTGCATATGCTTGCCATTTTTCAGCTGTATAAGTAGTTGTTATCATTGTGTCTCCTTTGATTGGTTAGTTAGAGAAAAAGCAGAAAGACCGCCGGATTTTCCGACGGCCTAAGGGAGTACTTCGCAGTTTGAGAGCTAGTACGCAAACTCCTTGGGCCGGACAGAATAAGGCTTAAAGGCCGTTGTAGCATAATGGCCTTTATGCGATGTGGTAAATGGATTCACCAGAGAGAATTTATTGAATTCTCGAGAGATATGACTAGTGGTGTTCGCGCAGGAGAAATCCAAAGCGGATAACGCCGAGTCATTATTAAGTGCAAAGATTCGTGCAATCATTTGTTTCTCCTTTCTGATTGAACAGGTCATTAGCATATTGTGTTTTTCTTCTTACTCCACCTAAGTTTCGTGAACAAAGGTTATTTCTTCACATAAGCGGATACTTTAAGGGCAGCATTGAATATTGATTGTGTCAAGTGAATTAAATTCAAAGAGCAGTATTTTCTAAGATTTGAGGTGGTACGTCATGATTCCACCTTCGGTTTTGCGACTTAATTCGCCTAATTCTTTTAGATGTTCAAGATGGGCGAATGTTTCACTCTCAGCCATATCTCCCCAAGCTCTTTCGCTGAAAAGCACTCTCATATAGTCAGTTACGGAACCATTAATAAGTTTTTCAGCGGCATTACGAATAGTTTCAAGTCTTTCTTCGTGGTGGTCAATAATCTCAAGGGAACGTTCCCCGAGGTTCGTAAATGGGTGACCATGTGCTGGAAGAGCGATAGACACGTCTTTAAAATGGGTCATTCTGTGAAGGGAGTCAAAGAATTTTGCTAGTGGGTCTATTTCTGGTGAAATTCCCCCAATATGTGGTGTGATCGTTGGTAGGACATGATCTCCAGAAAACATGACTCCGTATTCTGGGTCCCATAAACATAAGTGGTCGTTTGTGTGTCCAGGTGTATGGATGGATAACCATTCACGCCCCCCAAGGCTTATAGATTCGTTGTCTGTCACTTCTATCGTTGGTTCCGGCGTGCGAAACCAAGAAGAATTAAATCGACCCATTTTTTTAAACCGATCTATTTCTTCTGATGGAGGCATGGTTCGTTTGGTTCCCCAAGGAAGCCTTTCTGAAAATATTCGTTCAATAACTTCCTGTTGCGCATCATCAGAATTTGGATCAAGGGCAGCAGAATCTTCGTTTTCGAGAATTTCCGTGCGGTTGAAAGCATTCCTAAAGTTTTCGTGTGTCAGGATACTGGCCTCAGTATTTTCCCTTATGCGTTCAGCTGAACCGAAATGATCAAAATGAGAGTGGGTAACAACAACAGTGTGAATATCAGCAATTTTATACCCTGCGGTTTTTAGACGATTTGTCAGTGCTGCCCAAGAATCATCTCCAGGTAAGCCAGGATCCACAACAGCGATACCATTTTTGTCTTCAAGGAGATAACAATTTACGTGACCAAGACCAGGAAGATTAACCGGTAGTTGTGTTCGGATGACATTTGGGGCAACTTCAGAAACAATTTCGGTTGCCGGTTCTTGTTCTTCTTTTTTGGGACGCTTTACTTCACCGGCGTCATTTGATTTTTTTCCTGTATTTGTAGAATGTGTGTGCGTCATATTACTCTTCGGTTTTTAGGAACATTCTTGACCTATAGAATTTGAGCTCTTCAACGCTACCCTTTATATCTTCCATAGCCCGATGAGCACCATTTTTTTTCGGTGCATCAACTAATATGTCTGGAAACCATCTCTTAGCGAGTTCTTTCACACTAGAAACATCAACGGATCTGTAATGCAGGAAGTTTTCAATTTCCGGAAGTGATTTTGCGAGAAACCTTCTATCCGTCCCAATTGAATTACCACATAAAGGAACAGATTTCTCCACTTTAATATGCTCCTTCAAAAATGCGAGTGTCAGGTCTCCTGCTTCTTTGATACTTATCTTCGAAGCTTTAATTCCAGGTAAGAGCCCACTCCTTGTATGCATATCTAAAACAAATGGGTCCATTTTTTTCAGCTCAGCATCGGATGCATGTACCACGAGATTTGGCCCCTCCGCAATAATTTGTAGCTCATCATCCGTAATTAACGTGGCTATCTCAACAATCACATTTTCCTCCGGATCCAGTCCGGTCATCTC
>Ga0208764_10000162_pt1 | contig 38185 bp, 30 predicted proteins | sample ETNtaG_18_FD_185762 | JGI IMG/M metagenome (GOLD analysis project Ga0208764, IMG submission 185762) | Marine microbial and viral communities from oxygen minimum zone, Eastern Pacific Ocean - ETNP201302SV91 (SPAdes) (version 2) | ecosystem: Environmental > Aquatic > Marine > Oceanic ... | reverse complement strand
CAATCTCAAATCCACAAATGACTCTACACCTCCCTTCTGGTGAAATGCAAGAGTTAACAATTGGTGGACGGCATGATCCAGTATTGGCTCCAAGAGCAGCCCCTGTTGTGGAAGCGGTCTGTCGTCTTGTTTTGGCAGACTTGATGACACTTTGTGGTGATTGATATGGGTTATCAAGTTCACAAATTTGGTGGGTCTTGCCTTACTTGTATTGAAGATATTTCAGCGATTACTTCGCGCGTTAGAAATTCATTAGGCCAACCATTAGTAATTGTTTCAGCATTTCATGGAATTACTGACCGTATTATAGAACAGATTAATCGTAACAATGAGGCATCAATCGAAGCCTTTGTATCATCAGTAGAACTTGAGCATTTAGAACTAATTCCTGAAATTGTTGATTCTCCTTGGTCCGTTCGCTTTGCAGAGACCCTCCATTATTTGAAAGTGAAATTACAATCGTATTGTGAAAACCCTTCTGTTGAAGTTAGATATGATGCTTTAGCCTGTGGAGAAAGATTGTCCAGTTTAGCAATATCGGCTGCATTGGATGCAGCAGGCATACCGGCAATTCCCGGCTGGTCTGAGGATATTGGAATTTCAGTTATTGGGAGTGGTGAATCTGCTCAAATTGATGCTCGAAAAACTCGTGAAATTCTAAAATTACCTTTGGGGGCAGTACCTGTAATTACTGGATGGTATGGAGTCTCAAATCAAAAAATCGCATTGCTTGGAAGGGGTGGTTCTGATTTATCGGCAACTGCAATTGCAGAAACTGTCAATGCTGACCAAGTTACAATTTGGAGAGATGTACAAGGCGTGCTTGCATTGTCCCCAAAATGGTCACTTCCTGGGCGAAATTTGAGCAATTTATCATATACTGAAGCTGCTGAATTGGCATTATTTAGTGAACCAATGCTTCATCCCTCAGCAGTAGATCCTTTGAGAATTCCAGGTATCCCATTACGACTACGACCATTACATGCACCCGATTTAGAAGGTACTATTATTGGCCCTTCTTTGATTACAGAATCCCCCATAGTACGAGCTGTTGGTTGCCTTCCGAGGTTAGTGCCAATTTCATGGACACTTTCCAGTGCACTTTCATTAGTTGAAAGTGTGTCAGATGCTACTGCTGCTTTAGGCATGGCTAGGATTCGTGTTGTATCCATTCGTGCCCAGCCAGGGCGTGTACGTATTCTTGTTAATCAAAAGTCAGCAACTAGGGCTGAAAGAATACTGAGTGAACGACCATCTTTACCCACGCCATTGGTTGGTGAATCAATTTCCATTCTCTGTTTCGTTGGAGAGGGGATTGGACAAGATCTAAGCGTTCGTTCTCGTATTGAACAAGCATCAATTGAGGGTGGTGTGACACTTTCATTCAATGCAGATGAACATCGCCCCCATGCAATTCATGCTGCAGTTCCTGCCCAGCAAACAGAATCAGCCCTACGGGCATTATGCCTTGCATTGGATTTACTAGTAAATTGAATTAGTCACTCGATTCACGCCATTGTTGAATTCGCAATGGAATATTTGCCGCGAAAATAGTGGCAACAATAAGGAATACTAGCATAGTACCCAGTGCCACACCGTAAACACTAGTCAATTCAACAGATTCAGAGAGTCTGTGAGCAGTTTCAGGATCAAAAATACCGAAGAACCAAGGAATAATGACATTTATCATCAATGTAGCAAGCGCAACAAATGTTGCAATTAGTGGAGTTATAATCAAACTAATGTGGTATTTGCTGAGAACTTTCTTTACATTCATAACATACACTTCTCCAGTTCGAATACTGGTGTCTAGCATAGAGAATCGAATAATTCCATTTGTAACTTCGATGTACATCACAAGGGATACAGCGTAAATGACCAGAAGAAACTTGACCCAACCTTCATCAAGACCGTCAAGCACACCAGACTCAAAATTAACTTTGGATGCTGCAAATCTTAGGGATATAAGGATGAATAATACATATGATGCGAGGAGGCCCCGAGCATCACGACGGAAAATACCGTAAAAACCAGCACCTAATGCTGATACCACAATTAGTAAGTGTAGAATTTGCCCTAGAGCATCAAAACCAATCCACAATGCAAATGAATTCCAGAAAGTTCCATCGACAGGTGTGATTAGGTAAGTGAGTACGGCTAAAATCATCATCAAGCCACCACCTACCAACTGAAGAGTTTGCACCATTCGATCGGCAGGTAAGAATTTCATTTTTGGAATTAGAGGTCCACCGAAAAGGCTCTCAACAAAAGAGGGAACGTGAACCTCTGGAACTGCATCTTTCGGAATATCACTACTTCCAGTCATCCTCCCTGCAATTTTTTTCCGACTGGGGGCCGATGCACGAATTGTCTTACCATCGTACAAGTGGGATGTATCTCCAGATCTACCTGCTGCCATTTTCTCACCTCAGAATCCTCGTGCGCCTGCCAAGGCTGTCGAAAGGAGCATGTCGGGCTCCCAATCCATTACAAAGGCTCCAAGACCTCGCAACTCACTAATCAAAATATCTCGTTCAGTCTTTAGGACCTCATACCCTGTACGATCTAGTCTCTTTGCATCAAACTCAAATTCTAAACTCGATGGGCTCAATATCGTCACATCAAATTCTCTTGCGCGGAAATCACGCACTGCGTTTACTATTGTCGGGTCACCTTCTAATGGACTGAGAATAATAATTGGGCTACCTTTGTTGATGTGAGGCATTATTCGATTGGTAACAACCTGTAAAGGAGTATTTCCTTTTGCTGCAGCGCCCGCAAGTTTGGTTAACAATACATAGAGCTGTTTCTTCCCGGTATCTCGGTCGACACTATTGATGTCATTACCATAAATGACAAGTCCTACAGAGTCACGTCTGCTTAGGAAAAATTGAGCCAAACTAGCTGCGGCTCGCGTACTATATACTAGTGAATTCCGACTCACTGGGCCAGTTTCAGCAATAGATCGACTATCAACAATTAGGATGATGTCAGATACAGCATCTCTTTCAAATTCGTTAACCATCATCTTACCACTTCTTGCATAGGCAGACCAATTGACCTTCTTCATCGCGTCACCAGGGATATATTCGCGCAAATTGTAGAAATTCGAACCTTCACCAGGTTGACGAATGTTCACAGCACCAGTGAAAATCTTTGGCACTCGACTCTTCACGAATGCATCCTTGAGGTCTTCCGTTTTAGGAAACACAAGGAAATCATCATACACATGGATTTCCTTTTCTTTGTGGAAAAGACCAAACGGATCTTGTACTCGAATACTGACAGGCCCTAATGTGTAAAATCCACGTAATGGGCACTCCATTGTATACTCAATTAGTGTTTCACGACGAGGCCCCAATTCCATCAAGATGTAATTGGCTCCTTCTTTGATGCGCATTACTTCAGGCACAGTGTCTTTGACTTCAAGAACCTTAGAGAGAGGAGATTCATTTTGTAGGCGTAAAGTCACTTGGATTTCACCATCTTCAAAGATACGTGCGGCGGAAATTTTGCGCATTGCAGAAAGAGATGCTAATGTGGGCGCATCTTCAGTTTCTTCATCTTCATCAATTCGTCGACCTGTTGAAGCAACATCAGCATGCGCAGCACGCAATGCAGCCCATGTCAGGAAGGATAGGAATACCACGGCAACAGTCACAAGTTGTTGGTTTCGTAAAACGAGACCAAGCAAGTACAACGCTGTCGCTAGACTAGCGAACATTGCTGATTTGCGACTCCATGCCATGACAAATCTTCCTATTCAACGCAAATTAACACTACTAGTGCCTCAGACAGTTGGTACTGGAACTTCTCTGAGAATAGCTTCGATGACTTCTTGCTGCTCTAGTCCCTTAATCTGATGCTCAGGTTTGAGAATCAGACGGTGACTAACCGCTAGCGGTGCAACAGCCTTCACATCATCAGGTGTGACGAAGTCGCGTCCTCGCATTGCAGCAGCAGCACGACTGGTCTTGAGTAGTGCTTGCGAACCACGAGGTGATGAACCGACGAGTACACGAGGGTCTTCACGAGTTCGAGCAACAATTTCAACCATGTACATGCGAACAGCTGGATCGACGTATACGTCTTCGACAGCTTGTTGCATTGCAACTACGCGTGCAGGGTCTGTAATGACATCAACATCAACCGCATCCTTCTTTCGAGTAATACGGCGAGCTAGAATCTCATCTTCATCAGCACGGTCAGGATATCCTACGCTCATCTTGAACATGAATCTGTCAAGTTGGGCTTCAGGTAGTGGATAAGTTCCTTCTTGTTCAACCGGGTTTTGTGTGGCCATTGTTAGGAACGGACTTGGTAGTTTGTGGGTGACTGTTCCAATTGTTACTTGCTTCTCTTGCATAGCCTCCAACAAAGCAGCTTGTGTCTTTGGAGGAGCACGATTAATCTCGTCAGATAGCAATAGGTTGCAGAAAATCGGTCCAGGCTTGAATGTAAATTCGCCCTTCTTTGCATCGTAAATGTTTGTACCAGTGATATCTGCAGGTAGTAAGTCAGGTGTGAATTGCACACGCTTGAAGTCGCACCCTAGTGCGTCTGCGAAGGTGTTTGTCATCAATGTCTTTGCAAGTCCAGGATAATCTTCGAACAGCAAGTTGCCGTTTGACAGGATGTTCACTAGAACATTGTCAATAACGTGACTCTTACCAATAATCACTTTGGACACTTCAGCGCTAATTGCTTGTCCAATTGCACCTACAGCAGCGAGTCTCTCGCGTACTTCAGGTGTACTCTGATGCTTGGGTGCCTGCGGGGCAGCCGGTGCCGGAGCCGGAGCTTGTGCCACTGGCGCAGGTGCTGGCGCAGGGGCAGGTGCTGGGGCTGGGGCAGGGGCCGGCGCAGGAGCCGCGGGTGCGGCTGGGGCTACGGGTGTCGTTGGCGCGGGTGCGCCTGGCGGTGGTGGTGCCTGCATTTTTTTTCACTTCTCCTCTCTTTTTTCACGCGATTTTATCACGATTTCTTCCCCCAACGACGAATCGTTTGGAGTAGCGTTCGCAACTCCTCGGGGGAATAGGTCCGGTTCTGGCTATATGCTAGTTCCGTAAGCCGGGGGTCGCCAATCATGTTCTGCACTTCAGCAGGTGGTTTCAAGGCCATTTCATCCCGGGTAAGATCGTAGAAAATACGAACCTTTGCCATCAACGCTTCTTTCACACGCTTACGATAACTACCTGGGTCAACTTTCTCCGGTCTTTCTCTAAATCTTGTCAAATCAAAGACATGTCTCCAATTTGACTTCTCTGGTACGACCATAATCGCAACCATTAGTAGTAATAGTACATTCAAAATAATGAGCCATTTGAGGAAGGAATCGCTTGTTAAGAGGACAATGGTAGCCATTGCATCTGTGAAAGGTGCACTCATGATTCCAGTTACGTGACGACTTTCATCGAATACGATATAGAAATTGGAATGTGATAATTTTATTGTGTTGGATAGTTCTTGATTATCAAATTCCATCATTGAGAAAATTAGTGATTTGAAGAAATATTCATTTCCGTTCCATCGAATTGCCCATGCGTCTTCCGTATTACTCCCACTCATCTTCCCCATCCAACAATGCGAAGATGGAATGCATTCAGCACTCATCCCGGTATTTTCCCCTTCTTCGAAATCCCATAGCCTATTACTGAATGCCGTTTGATCTGATACGAATACGATGGAACCTGTAACATCAATGTCTGAACGACTATCGCTGGAACCGGCTTTGTAATCTTGAGTTTCAATATTGGGATAATCAATTCGTACAACTAAACTCAAATTCCCAGGGGCTGGATTCAAATCGTTACCACAGTCTCCATCTCCAGCAACATCGATACAAGCTCCTCTTCCTGCGTGAGCGAGAACTTTAATTTCTCGATTATCATTATTATCTTCAGAGAAATTTTCAACCATCATCCCTGTTGGTGAACGGAACATAACTGGCATCCTGCAACCGTCAAAGGAATGGATTTCCAGATTTGTTTTCCAACATCCTTGTCGGAGAGCTGATTCGGACATTCCATCAACAGATTCGTTAATTGACGATAGCCCCCATACATTTCTCCAATTTTCAGGCATGAATTCTTGTGTCGCTGGGTTAATTTGATCCCAATGTTGATCTTCATCAAACAAAGGTGCATTTTGATATGTAACTCCAAATTTTGCAGCAACGCGGTTGGCATTAGTATTGTCTGCCGCAATAATGACTTTCCCTCCACGTTCAGTAACAAATTCGTGAATCTTACTTGCTTCAGTTTCATCTATTGGTTTCTCGGGAGCGACAATTACCAACAATGTTCGGTGCGGGTCCTTCCAATCATTCACAAGCATTGGAGTAGACATTGTGTTAGCAATTGAGTAATCTTCGCCTCCATCACCTAGAGTTTCAGCCATCATGTTCAATTGACTTTCACTGGAATCAGTGACATATGCTGAGTACACTGTATCTTTATTTGCAGAGAATACCATGGGGAGGATTAGCGTTAGTAAAAGGGTCAGTACCAGAGAAATTGCAACAAATAGTCCAAATCGACTATTTTCTTCCTCTGTATCTGCCACATCTCTCGCCTCATTATTTAGATTCCAAGCCAAGGCTCGGGCACATCAACGCCCTCCCCAATCAAATATCGCAAATATAGGTTGCTGCACATCGATTGAGATAAAATGGGCAATTTGAAAGGAGTTTCAAGTTGACCCTTTGCGTATCATTTCTCTGTATCAGCATCTTTTTGAGAAGAAATATTTCTTTTTACACGCATAGTGATGGCTGCGAGTACCATCCCTAATGGTGTGGATAATATTGGGAAAAAGAGGAAATTATCATTCTCTACTTCTGCTTGATTTTCTGGTCCATCATCGTTACCTGTACTGGCATCATCGTTATCTGATTGACTTCCTATGGCACTTTCTTCAACATTTAGTTCAAGAGAATCCTTGTTCAATGAATCCCCAATACTTCCATCAGCCACCCCTTGTGAATATACAGTAATTTCAATTTCACATAAACGAGTTGGATGGGCTGAAGAAGCATCGTATGAGATTACAGCACTCACACCTCCCCCTAAATCAGAATTCAACCAAGCTCCAGGATTTGCTTGTTTGTGTAATATCTCATCAAGAGAATTTTCTCCGTCAGAGTTAATTGTTAGCAAAGGACAATTATCATCAATTTCATAATTCTGAATTGAATCTATTGCATTCCCATTATTTATGAGACTAACTTCCAAATATCCTTCTGTCCCTGCACTGATTGGATACCCTAAATCTTCGATTACAACCCCCCATCTGTGGATATCAGGAACATATAATTCTCCTTCTATTGAATCGGTTGATATTGGTAGTGAATCAGGAATCGTAATGACTGACCAAGCAGTTAATTGTCCTGAAATCTCGAAAGGAATTGTGACCCCATTTACTGAAGTGGCAATTGTAGTCCAGAGTTGATCTCCCATTCCGAACGCCACCATTGAATATGTTTTATTTTGGCCACTAGGGATTGTTACAGAATCAGGGCCGCCGACCCAGTTATCATCAGCATACTCCAACCCAATTTCAATGTCTCCTACGATATTATTATTCTTAATCCAAAACTCAACAATAGTATCTTCTTCGCCAAGGGAGTAAGGAATTTGTTCTTCGCCATCGGGAATGACAAATCCCATCTCCCAACCAATGAATTCTGGCATGTCTTGCTGAGCCCCAGAGGGGGCAGGTATTATGACAAAAAGCGCCATTAAACAAAGTGAAACACAGATGCGTCGAAAAGCCGCCATCAATTAATGGGGGACACCCATCAAACATCAATGCGCCGATTACAAGTCTTGTAATGGAGACATGGCTCTACGTGCCAAAACACGTAGCATTTTTCTTCTGTATGACGGGGGGAAGTACGTGTTACTTACTGGCTTTACAGCCTTGCGAATTGCTTCTGAAAGTGCTACAACACTTTCCTTCCCATTCCATTCCAACAATGCTTCCATAGCGAGTTTGGAGTGGTCACCAGGGATACTTTCACATCCAGTTGTAGCAATACGTAATTCCGATATTCTCCCCCCTTTCAATTTCCATGCTGCAGCAACTCCTGCTTCAGGGAAATCCCACGTTTCCCGCAACCTCAATTTTTGATAGCCACCTACCCATTCATTTACATCATCTGGTAGGGTAATATGAGTGACCATTTCACCTTTTTCCAAAACATTTCGAGTCATTCCATCTAACTTGAAAAATTCAGAAAAAGGCATCGCGCGTGCACCTGCTGCACCTGCAAGGTGAATTGTAGCATTTAGAGCGATAAAAGCAGCAGCAAGGTCGGCTTGATAGGTGGCAACACATAATGTATTTTGGTTTGGAACAACTCGACAATCGGCGTTGGTATCACAGTCACATTTGTGACACCAATCTATACTGCGCCTCCATTCTTCAGTTTGATTGTACCAGTAGCACCGAGTATCTAAGCAGATATTCCCTCCAACTGTGGCAGATCTACGAATCATTACACTTGCGATTGTGGCAGCAGTCTCTCGAAGAAGTGGGTGTATAATCTCGGATTCAACTAAGTCTTGGATCCGAACCATTGCTCCTACAATTGTGGTGGATAGAGTATTTAATTCCTGAACACCAGCTAAGGAAATAACATCTGATTTTGGATTTAATTTCCATTTGTAATTTGGTAGTAGATCAGTGCCCCCGGAAATCCAATCGAAGTCGTCCAATTCAGATGCCAATGTCAATGCTTGAGAGAGATTTGAGGGGGTGTGTAAAGTGAAGGGGGGCATCCGCATCACGAATCACCTCTGTGTCGGCGCTCAATGTGCGACCAAGCCTTCGCCGCTCGTTTCTTTGGGTCTGCCAAATCTTCAGCCGTGGGTGTTACAGCCTCTCTCCATCCCTTTTTTTGTTCGGACATGGGCACATCAGGGTCAAACCCAAAGAGAACACCATTGACATAAGAGGTTCGATCTTCTTGAATATCTCTCAGATGGTCACGAATCGCATGCTCTTCTGCACGCCCCGTTAATTTTTCTTGTAATGGTCCAGGCTCAAACCTTGGTACTGGTAAATCAAGAGGGTCTTCGACACCTAATTTCTTACATTGTTTCTCGATTTTTTTGTGAAGTCGGTCAGGTGTCACAGGCAATTCATCAATTCGAATACCAATTGCATCGTATATTGCGTTACAAACAGCCGGCAAGATTGGTAGCAACGGCCCCTCGCCAGCTTCCTTTGCACCAAATGGGCCTTCGGGGTCATTACTTTCAACAATGATTGGAACGACATCGGGCATTTCGTGAACACTCATGATTTTGTAATCAAGTAAATCAGGATTCATCAGATTGCCTCCTCTTCCATATTTCATTTCTTCAGAAAGGACTTGCCCCATGCCCATGTGGCATGAGCCAATGATCTGTCCTTTTACTGCTAGGGGATTGAGTGCCTTTCCGCAATCATGTGCGGCCCAAGCGTTCACAACCTTGACGAAACCAGTTTCGACATCAACTTCAACTTCTGCAACATATGCTGAGAATGAATATGCTGGGGCTAATCCAGCAGCGGCCCCTTTGTGGATTCCACCCATAGGGGGCGTTCGGTAAGCCCCTGATGCAATCAGTGACCCCACATCAGCCTGTGCTTTGTGCACCGCTTCTAACCAAGAAACTCCAATGGCAGGGTCATGCTTGTAGTAAATTCTTCGATCACCAATGACTAACACATCGGGGTGATAACCCGTAATTTCCCAAGCGGCCTTCATCACTTTGTCTCTTAATTCACAAGCCGCGCGAATCGCCGCATTACAATTCATGAAGGTCACACGGCTGGAATATGATCCCAAATCGACAGGTGATGTATCACTTTCTTTACTTCGAATCCGTATCATATCTAATGGTAAAGCCAGAACTTCTGAAACTGCTTGTGCCACCGCTGTATCGCTCCCTTGCCCAATATCTGCTGCACCAGTATGGACTGTTACTCCTCCATCCATATCACATTGTAAATGTACAGTAGCGTGGGGGAAATTTTCGGGATCCCAATGAATAGGTAACCCTGATCCTGAAATGAAGAACCCACATCCAACTCCAATTCCTCGCCCCAGAGGTAAGTTTCGGAATTTTTCATTCCAACCAGATTGCTCTTTTACTTTCGCTAGGCACTCTCGCATTCCCGTGCTTGTTATTCTAAATCCTGTTATTGTTCGACTGTGTGGTGGTAATAAATTTGCGAGTCGGAAAGTCATCGGGTCGACATTCATTTGCTCAGAAACAGCATCAATTCCAACTTCTACTGCGCATCGGCTGTTCACCGCACCATGGCCTCGCATTGCACCGCTTGCAGGTTTGTTTGTCCATACTCTGGCTCCTGTATAATTGAAACCTCCGATTTCATATGGTGCTGTATGCAAAACACCATTGTAATAGGTTGTTACATGCCCAAATGAAGCAAACGCTCCCCCATCGATAAGTGCATCAGTTTCGATACCAGAGATACGCCCTTCATCATCTGCAAATACCCCCATTTGGATTCGTGATGGATGCCTTCCTCGATTAATCCAATACACTTCTTCCCTGTCGAAATTAATTCGAACAGGCCGTCCGCATTTCCGAGCTAGAATCGCTGCGCACATTTCATGTGGAAATGGGTCCGATTTACCGCCAAATCCTCCTCCCACAAAGGTCCGATGGACATTGATTTGATGCATTGGAATATCTAATACAGCAGACAATCCTCTGTGGAGATAATGGGGGACTTGTTGAGGGGTCCAAACTGTAAGCCGTCCTGATGGGTCCCAATGAGCAACTACCGCATGTGGTTCAGTAAATCCATGATGTAGACCTGCAGTTTCCCAATCTGCTTCATGTTTGAATGGCGCAGAACCCATTGAATCGAGATCTCCAAACTGTTGGAAAACACGTTTCTGAACATTCGATTCACCAATGTGATATTTCCCGCGATCGTGGATTGGATGTTCTGAATCGTTCAAACCATCTTCCATGTCATGTATACTTGGCAGAATTTCATATTCAACTGAGATAGCATTCATTGCTTCAATTGCAGTTGCTTCATCAATTGCACAAACACACGCCACTAAGTCTCCAACATGCCTAACCTTGTCTTGAGCCATCGCATGTTCATCTTTAGTTACAGGAAGAACACCGAATTTGTTTACAGAATCCTTTCCAGTTGCCACCGCAAAAACCCCATCCATTGCTTCAGCAACAGATATGTCGATTGATTTAATCTCAGCATAATGATGTGGAGAACGTAGTATCTTCCCTATTAGTTCGCCAGGTAACCTGATGTCATCGCCATATTGTGCTTGCCCAGTCATCTTCCAGTTAGAATCAACCAAAGGAACGGGTTTACCAATTGTGGTACCTGTGATATGTTTGTCATGGACATGGGGTCCTCGTGGTTGTTTTTTCCATCCACCAACCGATTCAGGAACATAATCCAAATCTTGGAGTTTTGAATGAGGTTCAGAACCACCTGATCCTGGGACGCCGAAGTCTTGTTGCCCTGCAATCCGTTTCCCATCAGTGCGTTTCTTGTCCTTCCCTTTACCGGGCGCTTGTCGATATCCTTTGCCCATTCAATCTCCTCATTTCGAGCTACCAGGTGGCAACGAGGGTTCATCGGGGCCCAATGGGTGTGGATCTGATTTTGGATTAGTTGGATCTGGAGAAATTGTCCCACTTTGTTTCATTTCAGCAGCCATTTCGACAGCATCAACAATTTGTTGGTAACCAGTACATCTGCAAAGGTTACCCTCTATGGCGCACTTGATTTCATCACGTGTTGGCATTGGATTTACTTCTAGAAGTGCTGAACTAACAATCAAGAATCCAGGTGTACAGAATCCGCATTGACTTCCACCTGCTTCAGCAAAGCATTTCTGAATTGGATTGAGGTGATGCCCATCTGCTAAGCCCTCTACTGTGGTAATTGCAGCTCCATCATGCTCTTTGGCAAGACAAAGGCAACTCAATCTGGGTTCACCATTCACCAAAACAGCACAACATCCACATGTCCCCATGTCGCAACCACGCTTGACACCTAATGTTCCAACTTGGTCCCTAAGGACATCGAGGAGGATAGCATTACTTTCAATCAGATGCTCTTGTTCGACTCCGTTCACATTTACATTCCAAGGAACTTTTTGTGCCCCCGGAAGCATCGGAACTCGGATGTGAATGCTCATGCGACCACCCCCACCGAATCCATAGAGCCCTTTGATGATTCGCCCGTAGGGCGGCTGCATTCGTTAGCGGATTACTTATGCCCTGTGCCCTGTGGTGGGGTGTCATGAACACTAAGGTAATCGTGATGGCAGTTGTTGGGCTGATGCTTATTGGAACCAATATGGCAGTAGTATCTCCTATGGTAATGTCGAATACTGAAGCCGCTCTTGAGGATGCCACAGTTATGACTGATGATACATGGGAAGACGATAGTTGGCTAAGCTCGACACTTGAACGAGTATTTTTTGCATGGGATTTGACAAATCCTAATGATGCTAAGGCTGACTCTGATGGCAATGGTGCAGAGGATTTAGGAAACGCTGTATTTGAGCGAAATGGCCCTTTTATTTACAATGTTACAGCAAAACGTGAAGTAATTTCACACAACGAAGATCAAGGTACATTGACGTATTCTGAATTCAATGAGTATGAATGGTGTGCAGAATGCACTTGGTCCGATGAGAATGGCACTGAGCATGCATCGGTGTCAGGTACAACGCCCATCACTAACATCAACATACTATATGATACTCAAAGAATTGGTGCTTTAGGATCAGTGATTGCTTCAGGACCAGATATCGTGAAGGGCACATTCACTAAGAAAATGTTAGAAATCGATATGGCTGAGCGTGCACCTAGTATTTGGACTGTTGAAGAATTAAATTCAGATCTTTCAGTATATGCATCCAACGAAACTCTTGTTGGCAATGGTCCCCAACAGTATCGTGACTTAGGCGCAAAGATACACGTTCTCACTCAAAACAGCCGTTACGATGAAGAAAATTTGACAACATTCATGATGACTGCATTCAATGAATCTATCCTGAATCATATCTTTGACAATGTCACCGATAATTCAACTGGATTGTGTATCGCCTTAACTTGCAACCTTGGCCCGATGCTCATCAAGAGAATGGGGGCCCCAGATACACAAAACTCTCTTGCCCGTGCCGAATTATATGGCTATACTGTATTCAATAATGATACCACAGTCAATCAATCTGCTACAATAATGGCTGATGAAGTCGTGTACGATGCCATAAATACACGTTATACTCAAGCCGGATATTTTTCCTCTGATTTACGCTCAGAATCTGATGCTAATTTGAAGAGTAGAATGGTAGAGATGGCAGGAATATCTGAAAATTTCGATGAAACCAAAATGCAGAATTTATTATTTGGAATGAATGGCAATGCTCCTGTTGGGATTCTGGTTTGCGACTCAAATGGATTCCTTTGTGGAGTTACCAATCTACTTCTTCTCGCAATAGATTTCAATTTGCCAGAAATCATGTCGCAATATGGACTTGGATTAACCTCCTTGGAAAAAGTTGCAGGCGATTGGGTGAGTAAATGGCAGTTAGCTGAACGAAATTATGAGATGATTCTTTCAGATGGTTCAGGTTTTATTCATGCAGATGAATGGGTCTTAGAGGCGTTTGGTTCTAAAGACCCAGTCGATGGGAAATGTATTCCGTTTGGATTGAACATTGGTGTTGCAAGTTTGAATGGTTTGTGTTTGTGGGAATCCACCTATAATCCAGGTAATCCAGTTGATTTAGATCCAGCACAAACACATAACATATTGTATGGTGACTACGGATTGACCACTGACTTCGCTACAGATTTCTTGTACGGAGAAATTAGTGGGATGTCAGTACCTATGAATGAGCAACTTCAACCTGAAATTGGAGGCACTCAACACGCTTGGGACGATGCATTTGTGGCCGGTTTATATGATATTGATTTGAATGGAGCAATGGCTCTTCGTTGGATGCTTTTCGATACACTTTTCAATGATAATATTGGTGGCATAATTGAGAGCCAATATGGTGTTGAACCTGTTCTTACAATGGAAGTTAACAATTGGCTTTTGGGATGGGAAGATCCTCTTGTTGGCTGGGCATCTTTAGAGGATAATGCGACTTACTATGGTTCGGATGGAATTGTTAATGACGGTGCAAAATCAATTTACACGGTTTATACTGGTGCAAAAGAAGGGTTACCAGGGCAGTTGTTGTTTGAATGGGATGATAACGACACTCCTGAAAACATGTCTGATGACGTCCCTCTTTGTGATTTCAAACCGGCTCCTGAAACGTCGCCTTGTTTCCTTTCATGGCGCTCTTCTGCTCGAGATGATGCAACCTATGGGCTACTAGGTACAGTTGATCAGGCAAATGTTGTTGGTACTGTATTCCCTGCAGGTGAATCTGCTCGAATGAGTTTAGCAGGATATGCAGTTGCAGAATCGGTTGTTGTTGGAAAGGATTCAATTGAAGGTATTGATACTTACAAGCATTCGATTAATGTTCCACCGTTGGAGAACCCAATTCAGGCCAAGTTGCTTGGTCAAGAATCACTTCTCGATGTGTTTCCCAATGCCCTTCCTGTGTATTTCGGAGGTGAAGTTGAGATGCAGGTTGAACCAAGTGTGAATGCAGTGCTTGGCCTTGAAATGAATTCGTATTTCTTTATTGACACACGTGGAATTAGTCGAAGTATCGGATTGACTGCTCCTACAGAAGGGGATTTACAACCAGTATTCCAAATTTCAATCGCAAAATCAATTGGAGATGACCCAGATGATGTTGATGCGTTCAAGGACAAGGTGATTCATAATCAAAGACCCTATGCATATTGGACCAATTTCGATACAGGTGCAGATGCAATGTTTATCGATCAGGTTACGTTTTTAATTTGGCTAATCGCTGACTTACTGCTACTTGCTGCATTGGTTATGGCAGTTCGTGGCGATTCTGATTTAGAAGAGCCTTGGACTGAAACAGAAGAAGAATGACTCTAGTTATTTTTCACAAACCATTGCATTAAATTTGCTTCAGCACGTTTTAGATGTTCACCGAGAGTAGAATGGGCGACCCCCAATCTTTCTGCCATTTCACGCATAGTTACTTTCCGAGGAGAATCATAGTAACCCCACCCAACAGCTGCTTGGACTACTTCCCATTGACGTTTCCCAAATATATCTGCTTGATTTTTTTCATCCCCTTCATTGATTACTTTAATCTGGTCGGGTGGAAATAGTTTTCTTGCCAAATCAAGGAATCCTCTAATTCCTGAAGGCACACCCATAATAGTGATTGAAATGCCATCATCAGAGATTGTATAAGGCGGTAATACAGCAATATCTAGAGACTGAACACTTGCAATGGTTAGCGGATGTGAATTGAATACTACAACGACATTTTCATCATTCCCTGAGGGGACAGTCGATTCAAATTCAAGGAACTCAGAATCTGAGAAATTTTCTTGATCAAAACCTTCCCGAAAATGGCACTTCATTAACTGACGAACTCCCTCGGGAGTAACATCAATATGAGCCACAATCTCTGCTTTTGAGCAAGGAATCAATATTTCTTCGAAACCAGTCCCATTGATACTAACTGGGTCCCAATGAACATGAACGACTTGCATTGTTTTACGCTAATCCAATCTTGATTTGAAGTAACCTGATGCCTGTGCAGAACTGCCAATCTTTGATTGTGGTCGGGAAACGCATTATGGCCTGATTAAAGCACGACGTAGTATGAGTGATGATGAATCTGGTCGAGGGAGATTTCGAAATATTGTAATTCCAACTCAGACCAAGAAATCAAATGAAGCCTATATTCCGGGTTTTGCAGTTAATTCAATCACCGAATTACAACATCAATCAAACGCTCAATTCGGGATGATTATTTCTCTTGGTGGAGGAGTCATTGCACTTTTACTTGGAATATGGACCTTCATGGTCACAGATGCTGATGCGGACATTACATTTTTGTGGCTTTCTTTAGGCTCAATCGTTGCAGTTGCAGTAACATTTTCTTTAGTTGAAATTCAATATCGTCGACAAGGTATTCTTTCTATAATGCATGATTACTTACTTTCATTCGGACTTCTTTTCGGCATGTTGGGTAGTTTTTGGATCAGTCGCTATGGTCTTTTCTTTATTTGTGGGCATGGTGCAGATTCGTCAGGCTTCTGCCAAGGAGATACCGGGGCAGAAGATTGGCTTCCTGGTGCATGGGGTATCGTTGCTCAATCGAGTTTTGTGGCAGTCATTGCAGTTTTGTCTTGGTATTATACAAAGAGAGTAAATGGTTCGACCCTCCCTCGTTTGGTTCTTGTTCTAGCACCTTTAGCGATACTGATTATTGGAGCCGATGTATGGGTTGCTTGGGCTGAAGGGGATGCAGGCTTACCCCTTGTAATCGGTGTACTTTTGATGACCACGCTGTCGATGAGTTTGGCATCGATGAGCGATAGGAGCCCCCTCTTTCTTACTGCGGCCGCAATTTCATCCATTGCACCATTTATTTACGAGATGAATTTGGATGGCCCAGCAGGTTCAGGTCTCTCGATGCTGACTATGATTGTCATAGTTCAAGGTATATTTGCAGCAAGCCCAGGTCTCTCTCGAACAATGATTGAGAAGGGTTCTGTCGGTTTAGTTGGCATTGTTATCTTAGCTCAATGGGTTAGTGGTAGTATTGAGGCAGATTTCATTCTGATTGAGCCAATTCAAAATAGTTGGATAACTTTGAATTTGATGCTCTGGCTTTCATTGCTTGTTGGCTATTTTTGGCCAGTACATATGCGCAGAGTCCCTTCAATGCCCATTGGCTTAGGATTTGCTTTGTTACTCATACCAACTCCGGGAAGTATGCTTGCTTGGTGTTTAGCAATATTATCATTCATTTACATGCTGACTGTACCTCAAACACGTCGATGGGTTGCAGATTGGACATTTATCGCAATGATGTTTGCATGGTGGGCAGGTGGATGGATATCATCTTTTGAGTCCGACATTGCGTCATTAGATCCAATTTTTATAGCAATCCCACCACTTGCATTGACAATAACTGGATATTTCGCAACGCGTGAAAATAGGTTATCATCCAACGCATTAAATATTGGAATAATCATGATTATTCTATCGAATGAATTACTTTCAGGAACGGAACCTTGGTTACCACTAGGTGTTGCAACATCTCTTCTCCTCATGGTCTGGGTTCAAGCCCGAGAAGCAGAATCAATAATCGCTGCAGGAGACGCTGCTAGATTAGAAGCAACAGGGAGAATGGCACTTGCATTAGTTGGAATATTGGTTTTAGAACTAGCAAACAGACTGACAATCCCTTGGATTGATGTCAATGGCATACATATTGAGGCCTTGATATTGGCCACTGCATTGTATGCAATAGGAAGAGGCTTGCGGGGTGTTGAAGTAGACATTGGTCACTTACTTGCGAAGATTAGTGCAAGGACTACAAGTATACCCGAATGGGACCCCAATACAGCATCTTGGGTTTATCGTCCATCGGTGATTTCTGAGAAAATGTCTACAGTTCGATTTGGGCCAGCGGCACGACTTGGATTAGCCGGCCCGCTCTTGCTTTTTTCTTTGGCCCTGTCAAGAAGTGGCGACCCTTTCACTGATCACTATCTGGTGGTTCTATTGGCATTACCAATCACCCTTCTTCTAAGAGAAATATTGCTAGAATTACCGAACGATGACAAGACTCGAGCCGCAGGTATCTGGACACTTTTCTTAATTGCCTTACCAAGTTCTTTGGCTTTGCACTTCACAGCAGACAGTTCCTTAGATGAGAATACAATTCCAGCATCTCTATTGCTTTTTGATTCGTTATTATTGATGGGCCCCATTCTTGGAGATGTTATGCTGCATCGCCGTGGACTTGAAGGCGAGAAAGACATGAAGGCAGGATCAATTGCATTGTTAGGATTACTCGCACTCGCAATTCTTGACACAAGTGGCGGTTTCCTTGCTCTACCGTTGTTTGCAATTGTTTTGATGCGTGGATTCATGCACCGCCAGGGACCTGCAATTCATTGGTTAGGATTCGCATGGATATTCTGGATTTTAACAATGGATTTGGAAAGTACAAGTTCACTAATTGCACTTGTACCCGAAGTGACGGTGTTGGTCGAAACATCATTCTTTGATTTACCACGATGGGCAGGTCTTGGCCTTATTGCTATTGGATTACCTTCTCTCTATGGAGCGATACAGGATATTCGGGCGACTGCTAAGGGCCTTGAAGTTGATGAGCACTCTCATCCAATATTAGCCCCAACCATGTTCATTATTGCAGGAGTGTTCTTATTAATTCCCGATGCACATTGGCTGTCAGTAGGCATTATTATTTTGGCTTCAATAGGGGCATGGTTAGTAGGAAAAATGGGATGGTTTTGGATTGCTAGTCCGTTGCTTTTCATCAGTTTGATTTACGCAGGAGAAGTTGAATGGGGAGGCGCTATTGGAGAAACTATACGTTTTGCTGCTGCAGGTACATTCGCATTTAACGCAATCCTTTTCATCACAAATTCACGCGAACAATTTTTCAAAAATTCAGATGATTCATGGGACGAGATTCGACAAGGAAATCTAGTTGATGTTATTACAATTGGTGCGTTTATTGCTAGCCTTATCGCAGATGATTACTTCTTTGGCATTGCATTGTTGCTGGGTGCACTTTTGATGACAAAATATGCACATGGGCGTAGGTGGTCGAATTTCCTTGTATTCTGGTTACCACTTGCACACAGTTGGGTTATCTATCGTATTCTTGCAGATCCTTTACCAGAAGCCAATGTTGAGATTGCAGGCCTGGTTCTATTGGTTGAATCAATTCTTCTAACATGGTCCTCATGGACGATGTATGATTTTGGTTGGGATGATTTTTCTGATGATGAAGTATTGGAACACGCTAACACATCAGGTTGGCTTGGTGCTGTATTATTTATTCCAGCAGCTTGGTTTACTGTAATTGATATGCCAATGTGGATGTTTGGAGGTATGCTTTGTGTGCATTCTGCAGGTCAAATGGCACTAGGATTCCAGCGAAATGAAAGTTGGAGGCGAATATATTCTTTAATCGGAGTTGCAGTTGGCTTCTTGATTATTGCAATTGATATTGAAAATGGTATCATGCGTGGTGTGATGCTAGTATTGGCCAGCTTAACGATGATGATGCAAGGTATTCTCTACATGACGGAAGCAGGAATAAAAATGGCTGGAACAGGTGAGGGTGACGTTGTTGATGAAGTGGAAGAAGCTGAACCAAAAACCCGTAAGAAATTGGACCTCACCTCGTTGTTGTCAATACCTGATCCCGTTCTAGATACGAAGGATGACGTCGAAGAAGGAGATGTGGACCCTTCGGAAGAAATTGAATTATCACTTCCTAGAGCGAAACCAGTTTCGGCAGAACCTTTGTTGGAAGAAAGAATCCGAACTGAGCACTACGATCTCGAATTACCAGTTGATGTTCGAGATAGAATTGGAACTGTAATTACCTCTACACCTCACGAAGGATTCCATCCAGTGATACGATGGGACCAATGGGGACAAGTCATACTGGATTGGGAGCCAATAAGCAAATAATTCATTGTCTCCAACTCGAAGAATATGAATCAACGCCTTTCAAATCAGCGATAATTTCGGCAAGTACTGCTATGGCAATTTCTTGAGGAGATTCGGCTCCAATATTAATGCCGATTGGACAAATGACAGAATCAATTGCCTTTTGTGGAATTCCAGAATCCAATGCAGATTTCTCGAATGCGAGCCACTTTGATTTAGAACCGATACATCCAATTCTCGGCCTTTGCTCACATCTTTGTAGTAATCCAATCAGAAGAGTTTGATCTATTTCCCAATCATGACCCAATAGCAGCACATGTGAAAAACGGCTTAGTGATTCAGTTGTTTCACGCGACAAGAATTCATTTGGTTGCGCTGCAACACATTCCTCTGCGTCAGGCCACAAGTCTTCATTAGCATATTCTGAACGCGTATCAAGTACAGAAAAATTCCAACCTAGAGAAGCACTTGCATCTGCAATTGCCTGAGCACAATGCCCCCCTCCTGCCAAAAGAACGTGAGGCATTGGATGGATGATTTCCATAGCCACGGTTACTATTCCACCGCACAAGCTGTTCAATGGAGTCCCAATTTTTCCTTTTGACTCACGTTGGAGTTGATATGTTTCAACACGTCCTTCGCCAGTGCTCAAAATCTCACGAAGATGATTCAGAACTTTTGCTTCGAGACCGGCTCCACCAACTGTGCCAAACATCTCCGCACTGGTGAGCGCCATATGTGCACCAGGCTTTCCTGGAACGCTACCCTGCGCATTAATCACACTTGCTAGAGCAACAGTTTCTCCTTCTTGAAGGCGTCCTGTAACCCATTCTAGAACTCGCTGTGTCACACTTCACGGAGGACCTCATCACTCTTGAGTCATCGCACGAAGACCTCCCGAGAACATTTTCAATAGATTGCAGTGCGAGGAGCATGGTCAACAGCGCAGATGTTGCAGAACTCATTGTTGTGAGTATGCGAGATGCGTTTTTGGCAGTCACAGTTTTTGTAGCTGCGATGATTTTACTTTTTAGTTGGTTACAATTTGTAACAGCGGGGAAATTTGTTGATGCAATCCGTAGTAACAAGCGTATGCAACCGGTTATTGGTGCATTAATGGGACTTACTCCTGGTTGCGGAGGAGCCATTATCATGATGCCAATGTATGCAAGAGGGTATGTGACCTATGGTACAGTAATTGCTACATTAATTGCAACATTGGGTGATTCTGCTTTCATTCTAATTGGTGCAGCATTGACAGATTCATCGTTCATTGCACCTGTGATTGCGGTTCATGCTATTTCCTTCATCGTTGGGGTGTCATGGGGGTATCTTGTGGATGGTTTCAACATTACTCCAAAGCAACCCTTGGGTCGAATTGGGCCAACGTTTGAAGATCAACGGGAACTCGATGAATTTGATGCAAATTCAATGGAAAGAGATGAAAACGTGCTCCTCGATTTGGGTAGGGAAGAACAAGAAGGGTTGGGTTACAAAATTCTACATCAAGGATATGTAGCATGGTGGTGTGTGACAATATTGGGGTTAATTTTCGCAATTTTACTGTTGGTTTGGACTGCTCAGGATTCGGAATTTTCCTTAGAATTAAGTTACAATCCATTTACCCTTCATGGTTTCATTACATGGATTGGTTTACTTGGAACAATCATGTCAATTATCCTTTTTCTTGCTCAAAAAACGTGGTTATCAGATGATACAGAGGTCACTATTGGCGATAAACTTCATTCGATGAAGGAAACTATGATTCATGCAGCTAGTGAAACCGCTTTTGTCACATTTTGGGTGATGGCTGCTTACTTGGTATTTGGATTTACAATGTTGCTCTCAGGTCTCAATGACTCAGATATTGCAAAATATGGAGGTGGATGGATAGCAGTATCCGTTGCAGCAATAATTGGTCTTATTCCCGGATGCGGGCCACAAATCATTGCAATAACAGCTTATACGAAAGATATGATATCATTCCCCGCACTTGCAGCAAACGCAATTAGCCAAGATGGAGATGCATTATTCCCATTATTGGTTCGTCATAAGGCCGCTAGTTTGTGGGCTACAATACATACAACCATACCTGCTTTGATTACGGGTTTTGTCTTGTTATATTTGCAAGTATCATTTTAGTCAAAAGGTCCGATGCAAAAAACCTACTAGGGCCCCCCGTTCCGGAACACGTGGGTAGTGTCTGGGTAGTTGATTCGAATTGTTTCATTCATCTTGGAGCAATGGCTCCTGATAGTTTTATAGGTGATTTGGAAAATATTTTGAAATCTGAATCTACGGGTATTTTTGTCACTCCAGGTGTGCACGATGAAGTTCGAACTGTGAGGTTTCAGCGATGGTTAACCAAGCCGAATTTGTTGGATATCATGCGTAATTTATTGAACACGATTGCAATTGACGATTCGGAAATCCGTGCTTTAGCGAAAGAAATTGGTGAAAAGGAATCTCCCCAGGATGTTGACCTTTCATTAATGGTTCTCGCGTCAAAAATGTCTAAAGAAGGTAAAGATGTCACGTTGGTTTCAGATGATTTCAAAATGACTTTGACTGGAACCGGATCAAATTTTAATTTTGATACCTGTCCTCCCTCTACTTTTTTGCAAAGGCTTTCGGATTTAGGTTCGCGAGGGCAAAGAAATCGGTTGAGGAGCCTTTCGAGAAGAGTCCGTGCTGCTGAAATGCGATATGCCATTAGCCGCGCAGGCCAATATGATGTTCAGGCGAAATTGACTTGGATGGTTGACTCATTACTGTCATCTCAAGTCAACCTTGATTCGGATGAAGAATCCTCTACTCTTTCAGATGAAAGGAAACTAATTGCAGCATTGATTCGGTCAATTCGCGGAGAGGCGGTTAAGAAATCTACTTTGAACAAACTTGGCTCATTGCCTGAAATTTGTGCACCAGTTGCAAAATTAGATTCACATTTGTCCTCAATTTCATCCGATGAAAGTTCAGATGATGTGGCTCAAAAGTATGAAAAAACGGCCCAAATTTTGAGTGAAGTACTAGAATCAACAGGTTTCGGATTAGCACCTTTGGATGAAGATATGGCTGAAATTGCACACCGCGCAATGGCTGGTCACATTTATCGGATGGAGTCTGCATTGGGTTTGATGGCTAAAATGTCGGGGAATCTTTCACTTTCTCGTTTGCATTTGTCACGAGCGTTGCATTCAGCAACATTAGTTGACGATGTGGGCGCTGAAATGAGAGCAATGCATCAACTGGGCCTCCTTGCTTTGGCAACTGATGATTGGTCTAGGGCAGCCTCTTTGTTTGAAACCTCGGATAGACAAGCTCAACTCATTGGCGCACATCGTCTCCCTCACCTTGTTTCTGCGGCGATTTCGCGCCACCTTAATGGTGATCAAGTAGCGGCTTCAACTCACATCAAAGCAGCCTATCCTCTTGTTCAAAATAATAAGGCAGAGTCTACAGATATGTTAACGAGTATTGGTAATGCCTTATTGACAGTGGATTGCCCTGGTTTGGCAATTGAGGTGCTAGATGAAGCAATGGAATGTGCTATTGAATCGGACCAAACAGGTCGCTTGGAGATGTTGGCAGATCATCTATTACTTGCCAATACTGCGATGAATAATCGCGAGCAAGGTCAGTTTGATGGTTTGCGCCAATTGCTTGATGGACTAAATGATCTCCATGAAGATGCAGTTGAAGAATTTGAAGCGAAAATAGTTGAAATTGATGAGCGCACTGCAGAACTCTCGAAACCATTGGATGAAACTTGGACTGAATGGCAAGATGCCTCACGTCTTATTCCGGATGGCCAACCATTGACAGTATTACGAATCGATGAAGATGATGATGGGAGGGCCTTGATAATCACTCATCATTCTAAACTAGGAGCACTTGGACTATGGCTTCCAGAAGGTGGAATTCAAGCCGCACCAGGTAATTTGATTCAAATCCAGAGTAGTAAAGTCAAGGTTGCTAGCCCTCCAAATTCACTTCGTGATATGCACAACATCAGGGGTTTGGTTGCAATTGAAAACCCCGACATGCTTACATTTTCTGTACGAACAGAAGAGATAGTCGATGAGGAAGATGAAACTATTGATTGACATTCACTCATTTGCTGAATACGATGAAATAGAATTTAGCACATCCAAATCCTGAACCTCATCGATATTCACATGCAACCATTCATCAGCCACTTCAAATCGCTCTGGCGTACATAGATTGCGAAGAGGCGTATCAGGCTGAGAGCATCGGATACGCGCAATATCTTCTGGCATGAGAAGTAAAGGATGCCCTCCTCGTCCATCTTTGCTTGGGCAAGAACAAATTTCCATCGTTAGGAGTTGATTCAAAGTGGAATTACTAAACCCTGGTCTGTCAACAGGAACAACTAGCAGACGAAACGCCCCTTCGCCTCCCTTTGTATCAAGAATTTGCTTTAATCCACATTGAAGTGAACCAGTTCTTCCCGCTTCTGGGTTTGGATTGATGACGATAGTCCGTTCGGGAAGCGCAGTCATGATGTCAACAACAATATCAGAACGTGTTACTATTACTGGTTCCAGATTCTTCGCTTCAAGGCGTTCTACAATATACTCTATGAGTGTCTTTTGACCAATTTTGACAAGCGCCTTGGGTTGCCCTAGTCGAGAACTGGCCCCTGCGGCCAGAACAATACATCTCACAAGTTCACCTCAAAGGTCCCGAGTCATTTCACGTCCGATGATCATTCGTTGAACTTGAGATGACCCTTCGTAAATTTGCATAACTTTCGCAGCACGCATTAATCGTGCTACTGGATACTCTTCTGAATATCCGTAGCCACCGAAAATTTGTACCGCATCAGTGGTAACTTCCATTGCTGCATCAGCAGCAAATCGCTTTGCATGGGCAGCACTTTCGGTGTTGCGAATACCTTGATCGGACTCCCATGCAGTTTTCCAAGTCAATGCTCGACTCGCTTCAATTTTCGTTTTCATATCGGCGAGCATAAATTGGATTGCTTGATGCTGGTGCAATTTTTTACCAAATGTTTCCCGCTCGTTTGAATATTGTAGTGCATGTTCGAATGCAGCCCGACTAATCCCTGTCGCATGAGCGGCAATATTGGGTCTCGACAAATCAAATGCTTTCATTGCATTGAACCAACCGTTGCCTTCAACACCCCCAACTAAATTTGCTGCTGGGACCCTTACATTTTCGAAATTAATTGCACGGGTATCAGATGCTCTTTGGCCCATGTTTCTTTCTTTCTTTCCTAATGACATACCATCTAGCCCAGATTCAACAATGAATGCACTCATCCCCTTGTATCCTGCATCTTTGTTGGTGTAGGCCAGAACAAAGAACCAATCGGCCTTACCTGCGCCAGTAATCCACATTTTAGAACCATTGATGATGTAATCATCACCGTCTTTTACTGCAGTAGTTGTAATGCTAGCAACATCAGAACCAGCACCTGGCTCAGTCACTGCATATGCTGCAATTCTAGGTGCTTCAATAAGTCGTCCGAGGTACTTTTCTTTCTGTTCTTCAGTACCACCAGTAATGATTGGAGCAGCCGTCAATCCGTTACTATAGGCTGCAGTAGCGAATCCTGGGTCGCCCCATGCGAATTCCTCCTGTACCAAGACTTCTACCATTGTCCCCATGCCCATTCCACCGTATTCTTCAGGGACATGTAAATTCATCAATCCCAAATCATGAGCGGCTTCAATTGCCTCCATTGGGAATTCACTTGTCGCATCCCAATGTTCAGCCATAGGACGGATATTTTCTTGTGCAAATTCATGAGCCAGTTCTCGTAGCATCTCTTGCTCTTCGGAGAGTTTGAAGTCCACCATGTCACGTCCACCTGTTTTCTGGTCTTAGCATTCACCCACACAGATTTCGCAGATGTTGTACAACAAGATTTGCTGTGGGAATTGTATGATCCTCTAGTGGTGGTGCAAATGGAACAGGTGTATCTAGAGCCCCAATCACGGCTGGTGGGGCTTCCAACGTCCAGAATGCTTCTTCTTGTATGCGGCTGCTAACTGTGTGACCCAATGCCCCAGTATACTGTGCCTCTTGCAAAACCATCAATCGACCTGTGCGTTTGACACTATCAACACAGGTTTTTGCATCAAATGGAGCGAGAGTACGTAAATCAACAATTTCAATTTCCTTTCCTTCTGCGGCCAATGTTTCTGCTGCTTTGAGAGCAACGTGTACCATTGCTCCCCATGTGACTAGTGTTGCATCAGAACCACCACGGACAATATTTGCCTTTCCAATTTTGTAAGTCCCACCGGATTTGATTACTTGTTGAACCGAATCTGTATCGACTTGCATGTGAATTCTGTCTCCCCAACCAGTAATTCCTCCCCGGAGACCATACATCCCAAGGTGTTCTAAGTATACCACGGGATCTTGTAAAGAGGAGGCCTCAACGAGTAAGTCAAAGGCATCCTGAGGATTGCTTGGGAAACAGATTACAAGACCTGGATCATTGAGGAACCAAGATTCAATCATATTCGCATGAAATGGCCCACTACGTGTTTTTGCTCCCAGTGGTATTCTGACAACTAACGGAACATCTGCACCCCATCGCCAGCGCAGTTGAGCCGCGTTATTGATTAGAGGATTCATTGCAAGAGCTGCGAAACCACCGAATTGAATTTCTGCGATGGGTCGCATTCCACCCAAAGCTGCACCAGTGGCTGCGTGAATGATGGCGGCTTCAGAAAGTGGCATATCGAGTAAAAGATCACCATGTCCAGCATTCTTGAGAGGTATTGTCATCCCAAATGCTCCAGCAACTTCCATATCTTCTCCCATGAATATTGTTGATGACCCATAACGTTCGGCGATATTGACCAACCCATTCTGAATCGCACGGCTGTAGGACCATGCATTTGCATCATCCGAGAATTGCAGAGTTATTTCCCCAGGTGGAACCGGTGCATCACTTGGTGTTGAATCTTGGGTTTTCATTCGTTGAAGTTGCATTTCATGAGTATCAGCATCATGGAAACTAGTGATTCCTTTGGTGACTGTATGCGGTTCTGGCCAATCCATGGCCTCCATTTCAGCACGCCCAGCATCGACGTATGCTTGTTCTTCTTCCTCCATTCTTCCAAGTACTTGTTCTTCTACCCCCAATTTCAGAAGTAAAGAACGATGGTTTGGCACTGGATCCTTTTCTTCCCAATAAGCGAGCATCCCTTTGTTTGCATAACCAGGGGGGTTCCCACTAGGTGAACCAAGGTACAAATCATCATGATGATGTGCATGTCCACATCCACGCATAGTTTCAACATGGATTAGCACTGGTCCTCCACCTTCCATTGCGAATTCTCTTGCAGACGCGATTGAAGCATGAAAGAGAGTTGGGTTTGAACCATCAATTGTCCAAGAGGGGATACCCATTGCTGCACCTTTGTCCCCCCATGTTTCAGATGCAGATTGCCCTACTGTGAAGGTATCAAGAGCAATTTGGTTATTTTGAATCATGAAGGCTATTGGTAGTCCACGAGCTCCGGCGAAATTCATGGCTTCCCAAAACTCTCCTGACGAACTGCATCCTTCTCCCACAGGTGCAAATTGGAATCTTTTCATTTCCAACCGCTTACTGGCCAAAGCAAAACCTGTGGCAGTAGCACTGGCAATTGGTAATGGCGCAGTAGGAGGTAATACGCCGAGTTCCATATTGCCAATATGCAAATCTCGTCCTCCTGACCCGGGATTTCCACCATCCATGTATGAATCAGCCTTCCCCATCTGGGCAGCAAATAATTCAGTTGGTGTTTGGCCCATTGCTAAAGCGAGACCAATGTCTCGAATCATTGGAGCAACAATATCGCCAGTATGCATTTCTCCACTTGGCTTATCTTTTGCAAGTTGCAAAGCGGTTGCGCAAGCAACAATACCTTCCTGCCATGTTGAACGAAACCCCTTCCCTCCAAATTTTCCACCATCAGGAGTTTCGATACCATTTGTGAAAAGATCCTTCAGATGACTATCAAGAGCACGTGTACGAGTCATCCACCTCTGCCAATCCATTCGTTGATCAATGGTGACTGCAGCTGCGTGAGCAATTCTACGGAGACAAAGGCGCACATCAATTAGCAAGCGTTTGGCCCGCCGAGATAGGTGAAGTGCCCCAGTTCTTCTCGGGATTATCTCTTTTTCATCTATTTTCAATTCTGTTGAGCGCTTTGAAAGATTTTCTTCCAACAGGCTAGCAAATGATTCACTGAAAAGGTGGAAACTAGGCCCATCCCATTCGGAGCCCTCAGATTCAGTTGTAATTTCATCAAAGAGCCACCCAATGAGACGAAGATGGCCATCATGGCGCTCGGCTATGAATCGAATTAATTCTGATTTCACCATGTCTCTTTGAATGGGTTTGGAAAAATCAAGGTGAACCCTTGGTTTCCAATTCTCGCCCCAAAGATTTGGGAGATCAGTCTGGCCCAACCTAAGTCCTCCGGACTGTTGGTTTAGCATACGGCCTAAAACGATGCGGCAAGTTTCGGCGCCCTACGGGCGCCGTCACTCTTCTTCTTCAATCACTTCGGAAAGTGCCTTCATAGTGACTTTGGTGACAACAATTGTTGCGACAATTGTTGCCACTAACCCGATGATTAAAGTCATCATCCCAGTAGTAGATGCAGTAAAATTGTCAAATCCTCCCTCGCGAAGGGCAATTTCCCCTATTGCATATCCATAGTAGGCGTAGGCTAAGCAGAACACCATGCTCGAACAGTTGGAAATGACGAAAGTTCTGAGAGTAACTGGTCCTGCTCCCAGAATATAATTTAACCATTCATCTGGAAGAATAGGTGATAACCTAACCAAAATTGAGATTCGCATACTCTCTTCACCAATTGCATATTCGATATTCCTCATTTTAGGATCACTAGCAACTGCTGCTGAAATAGCATCTCTGAACAACCATCTTCCAAAGAGAAATGCAAAAATCCCACCGATCATGGAACCTGCAAAGTTGATGATGACAGCCCAGTGAAAAGGAAAAATTGCCCCTGCGAAAATTTTGATGAATGGTGTAGGCATTAAGAGAACAACGGCTAACGAAAGTCCGAGGATAAATGCGATAATTCCCCACGAACCTGCACGATCAACTAACTCCATCACAGCATTGTGATTCTTAAACAATAAAACGGCACATGCCAAGCATATTGCAATGAAAATTAGACCTAGTCCTACTCGCCAAACATAGAGGTTTGGTTGATTTTTCTTCATACGTTGGAGGTGTTCCCTCCTTTCGATCAAACCCAAATCTTTAGCAGGTGTTATTCGAGGCAATTTCATTCCTCCTCATCGGGAACATCTGGGAGGGCTTCTAAGCAATCAACAACCATTTGTTGAGCATCTTCCAGTTGTGTAGAATACATTGCGAGATGTTCTCTAACGGGAATTCCCATGTCCCAAAACAAATCCCGAATTATTTCGAGAGAAAGTTTGGTCATTTTCAAAGTATTTGGGTCTAAAGGAACCATGCCATTGAATTCAGTTAGAATTGCTACTTTTTCAGGAGGGTCTAGTAATCGTTCAAGTTGTTCATCGAGCTCACCTTGTATTTTGTCAGCGCGGCTATCCATTGCATCAATCAGGCGACTTCTTCTCTCCGCCTTTTTTTCTGCAACAATTTTTTCTCTTTCATCATCATCAATATCATCATCGACTTCTACTTCAATTTCGGCTCCAAGAATCAATTCGTCAAATGCAAGTCGGAGTAGTCGTTCAAGAACCGCTGCTTCAACATCAGGGGGTGCATCCATTCTAGAAAGTACATTTTCGACAAATTCGGTATCTATCGAATCATCTCCAAGCAATTCTTTCAAAATGGGTAGTGACCACGAGGGGTCACCTGGGGTAACACTCACTTCGAAAAATCCGGAACCAGTTCCTGTGCGGATTACAGCAGGCGGCTCGACAAAAAGTTTCTTTGCATGCTTATCCAATTGAGTAAGTAATTTTGTCATATCAACTGGTTTGGATAACACTTCACTTACACCTGCTTTCGCTGCTGAAACGAGATACTCTTCACCTGTATTTTGAGATAGAATTACGATTCGACATTTTAGAGCAAATTCAGGGTCAGATGAAAGACGACTTGCAGCATCAATTGCATCGCCCGTTTTCCATTCAGCATCGATTAGAACCACGTCAGGCATTGTTGCAAGAGCAGTTGCTTCGCATTGACGCAGCGTCCCCGCCCTTGTGACTGAATATTCCTCACGCTCAAGAGTACCAGCAAGGAGGTTACGGCGCCCCTCCTTTTCGTCTGCAACAATAATTGATGCCATGGGAACGGCCTTCGGCCGTTTCCGACGTCCTTTGAATGTGGCCCTTACTTTGCAACTCAAAATGCGATTCATTCAGTACTTTGGAATGGCCGAATCAACTTCTTCATGCCATGCATGTACCCCTCCTTCAAGGTTGAACATTCTATTGGCTTCAAATCCAAATTGGGTTAGTGCATAGGCCGCCATTGCAGAGCGGAGCCCTGATCTACAATAGAATAGAATATCTCTATCTTTGGGTAAATCTGCTGCTCTCATCAATATTTCATCATGCGGTATGAGGGCATCTGTATCTGGCAATGATACAATAGACGCTTCAATTTCATTGCGAACATCAAGAAATAACGGGTCCCAACCCTTAGCCTTGCGTGAAACATAATCAGTCGGCGAAATCCCAGAGAAGGGGGCATCCATTTTTTTGATTCCACAGAATCCTTCATAGTCAATTAATTCTGTAACTTCATCTCTATTTTCATTGGCTTCAAATGTCAATATTCTCGAAGTCATTTCCAAGGCGTCATAGACTAGAAGCCGTCCTCTGAGTGGTTTTCCAATTCCGATTAAAATTTTAGCAACCTCTGTTGCTTGTATAGAACCAATGACCCCAGGTAAAACACCGAGTACGCCCCCATCTTCACACGAAGGCACTGCCTCTGGAGGAGGCGGTACTGGAAACAAATCACGATATGTTGGTCCCCCGTTTAGGTTGAACACACTCACTTGCCCTTCAAAGCGGTAAATACTTCCATAGACCCATGGGATTCCTAGTATTTCACAAGCATCGTTAACAAGATATCTTGTCGGAATGTTATCGGTTCCATCTAGGACTATATCGTGTCCTTTGATGTAATCTAGTGCATTTTCTGAAGTCAAACGTTCATGATGTACAGTAACGTCGATTGAAGGGTTTAGATTTAGCATTCTTTCCTTAGCTGAACTCGCCTTTGATGTGCCGATATTATCGTCTCGATGTAGAATTTGTCGTTGTAAATTTGATCGTTCAATTACATCATCGTCAATGATTGTGATATGGCCAACACCTGCTGCAGCGAGATAGAACAATGCGGGAGAACCTAGCCCTCCGGCTCCAACACAAAAAACACGAGCAGCCTTGAGTTTAGTTTGCCCTTCTGGCCCTACTTGGGGCAGAACGAGGTGGCGCGCATAACGCGCTCTATCTGCATCGGTAAGGTCTGACATGACACGCTGTGTGACTTCACGCACTTGAGCGCTGCGCCACCAAATTCAGTGGACGTTTTCTTCTAACCACCGTTCAGCATCGATTGCTGCTGCACATCCTTGACCTGCAGCAGTAATGGCTTGTTTGTATCGTGTATCAACGACATCACCAGCAGCAAATACACCAGGGACATTGGTCATAGTATGCTCTGTGTGGATTAAATAACCCTCATCATCAGTATCAACTTGTCCACCAAGGAAACCAGTAATGGGGGTATGTCCAATCGCAATGAATGCACCCGTACAGGATATTCCGTGCTCGCTTCCGTCTCTAGGGTCTTCAAGAATTGCGCCTGTTAATCCATTATCATCAGACAACCATTTCTTGACTTGCCTGAATGTCTGGATTTCGATTTTGGGATGGTTCGCAGCCCGCTCGTACATTACTTTCGAAGCACGGAACACATCTCGTCGATGGATGAGAGTCACCTTGGAAGCAAATCTAGTTAGGAACGTTGCTTCTTCCATAGCAGAATCTCCACCACCTACAACTATGATTTCTTCATCTCGGAAGAAGGCACCATCACAAGTTGCACAGGTCGAAATTCCTCGGCCCTTTTGTGCATCTTCCCCTTCTACACCGAGCCAGATGGCTTCTGCGCCAGTACAAATAATCACAGAATGAGCAAAGAATTCTTCCCCTTCAGTTTCAATTTTGTATGGTTGTTGACTGAAATCAACACTGCCAACATTTCGATCTTGTACCTCTAGGCCAAACCTTTCGGCTTGTGTTCGTAGGTCCATCATCATCTCAGGTCCACCTATTCCTTTTGGATATCCAGGGAAGTTCTCAATATCGCTAGTAAGCATTAACTGTCCACCCGACATGTAGCCTCCAAACATTAGAGGGTTCAGCATTGCACGGGCAGTGTAAAGGCCAGCGGTATATCCAGCAGGGCCTGAACCAATGATAATCACGTTGCGCACATCTTGGCTCATAGGATGTTGGCAAGAACGACATCTCTTCAACCTTCACTGAGCGCCCCCAGAACGGAGCGGAAGTAAATGGATGTCATTTCACACTGGTTCATGGGTTCAGGAGTAACCCAGGGGCGAGCAAAATTTTGGGTAGCAGGTTCAATGGGTGTGTTGCCAGATTTACTGGTTTTCGTTCCAAACACAATCATTTTGTTATTGAGTGGAAGTTCACGACCGGATGTTGATGATTCAACTGTTACAGGGGACTTTGGATGGTATGCATGGGAAGCTTACCAAATCACTCATAGTTTGTTTTGGATTACCATCGGTTTTCTTTTCACTTGGTGGTATTTTGAGAAAAAAGGAGTCAATCAATACTTTTTCACTAATTCCAGTCTATCAGCACGAGATGCTTCTTTTTGGTTATGGCTTCCATGGTTGTTGCATATACTGAACGATATCCCAACTCATACTAAGCAATTTTTCCCGACACCTTTTGTCGCCCCAATTAGTGATATCACCTTCGATGGAGTTCGGTGGTCAACTCCTTGGGTTTGGTTCACAAACCTGGCCATTATTTTGGTAATATGGGGAGTAGTATTTTATCAAAAGAAAAATGTCCATAATTCATAGAGCAGGGGTAGTAATATGGGAAAGATAAATTTGAAAGAAAAGTTGGATAAATTTTCAGATCATTGGTCGCCCAAGGTGATTGCTGAAATGAATGATTACCAATTCAAATTAGTTAAAATAAAGGGCGACTTTGTGTGGCATAATCATACAGATACAGACGAGGTTTTCATCGTGCTTGAAGGCTCAATGAAAATTGAATTTGAGAATGAAACAATTGAGTTGGATGAAGGTGAAATGTATGTGGTTAGAAAAGGGGTTGAACACAAACCATATGCAGAAAATGAGTGCAAGGTTATGCTCGTAGAGCCACGTGGGGTTGTAAACACCGGGGACACAAAAGGTAATCTCACAGCATCAAATGATGTATGGGTTTAATCTCCATTAAGCCCATGGTAGGCATTAGAATTATATCTACAATTAAAGTAGAATCATTATGCCTGAAGATGAAGGTTCTCCACTTGTAATTGCAGCAAGTCTTCTTTTACTAGTCAGCATCGTTTTTTGGATTGTGGGCTTTTTAATCTCAACAGGTAATTTAGGGGATTATAACCAAACATCAGGGCCGATGGCTGTCTCAGATGCATGTTGTACAGGATTGTGGGTAATGGGTGTGGGTTTGATTAGTTGCAGCATCGGTAGTGGATTATTAATTTCAGGAGGTGTGTTCGAGGGGGTAAAAGCAAGCCCAGTAGTTTTACATCAAAATCCAGCAATTCCTAAGGCTACCTCGATCACTGTAAAACCGGTACTCCCTAAGGCTGTGAAAATTGAGCAATCTACAGATACTTCTACTGAAGAAGAATCGATATTTTTAGAAGATTAAGACATTGAAGAAATGGCAGCTATTGCTGCTCTCGCGTGCGGCTCTAATCTGGGGCTAATGTGTTCGGTTTCGGCCCCCGGTCCGATGATTCCGAGGCCAACAGGTTTGTTCCAAGTGAGTTGTAAGTCGATAATACTCTTAATCACAGCCTGGCCCATAGCAAGTCCATGTTGTGTTTGACCTTTTTCGATAATACCAAGGCATGCGGCACCAGATATATTCTCTCTGGACAATAATCTATCCAGAGCGAGAGGGACTTCCATTGCACCTGGTACCCATACAATCTCAACAATTTCTAACCCTTTCATTTTCGCTTCATCAGATGCCCAATCCAACATTTTGGTAACTTCAACTTTGTGAAAAGACCCACAAACAATTGCTATATTCAAAATCACACTTCCTTACTCGCCATCACACGTTTGACAGTCTCGACAACCGTTTGAGTCATTGCATCTATTTCGATATTTACTGAAGAGCCTGAGGTCTTCGAACCCAAAGTGGTCAATCGCAAAGTTTCCGGAATGATGTGGACCTCAAACCCACCTTCTCCGTCGGTTTTCCCAACTGTTAGAGATATACCATCAACAGCGATGTATCCTTTTTCATGAATGAATTCTGCAATGTGAAGGGGTGCTATTATCTTGTAATCCTGATTTACAACAGATTTTATTTGAGCGGTAGATATAATGTGGCCAGAGAGAATATGCCCTCCTAGTTCGTCCCCCATGCGCATTGCCCGTTCCACATTAACATCTGAACCGACATTTAATTCTCCGAGAGTCGTCCTTTTGAGAGTCTCAGGAATGAGATCAAAAGTAACCTCGTTCTTTATTGATGTAGCTGTGAGACAAACACCATCAATTGAAACCGAACCACCTATTTCCAATCCCTCCTTGGATGGAATTTCGATACCAAGAGTAGTGATATTCCCTTTTCTTTCGAGGCTCTGTATTCTTCCACGACCTTGCACTATACCAGTGAACATCATTGTTCACCTCCTAAGTTCTCCATCCTCTTCTGTGCCCATTGGAGTGTCAGAATTTTGTCGATGATCTTTCGAGTGCCATCTAGGTCTTCAGACAATCCCCCTACACGGACTAATTTGATATGTTCAAATCCTCTTTCATCAAGCCCAACTCGAATAGCTGCTTCAGCATGTTCTTGGTCGTACCCCAACGCAATGATGTCTGGTTCCACCAATGGTAAGATTTCATACATTGGCAGTGAGGGTGGATTCCCAATAATTGCATGATCAACGGGCTTTAGCCCCGCCACCATTCTTTTTCTCAAGTCATGACTTGTTACCGGTTCGTGTTTTCGCATTCGAACTGTGTCATCGTGCGCCACAACAACGGTCAGATGCTCTCCGAGTTTTTTTGCTTCTTCTAGGTAATGCAAATGCCCAGCGTGCAATAAATCAAAAACACCAACAGCCATTATTCGAGCCATGTGGTTCACTCCAACTCCATAGCATTCATTATGTCGTCGCCAGTTAGCATTGGGATATTATTTTTCTTTGCATAAGCACGTGCATCTTCGACAGATAAGGCCCTGTCGCCATTTGGTTGCAACATTTCTGCACCGATGGTGCAAGGTGCTAGTCCGGCAAGTCTTGCAATTGCAACAGCCAGTTCGGTATGCCCTTGTCGTGATGATAGTCCCCCTGGGGATTCTCTGCATAGGGGAATGTGCCCCGGCGTTCTGAATTCTTCCCCTAGGGCAATAATTGCCAACCCTGAATCTTTTCCTAGCATTTCTCCGGCTAATTCTCCGAACCTGCGCGTAGTCAGTGCTCGATCATGATCGGTAATTCCAGTGTACGTGTCCCTATGATTCAAGGAAAGCGTGAATGCAGATTTTGAATCATATTGCAAATCGTTGGTAATAAGTGCTCCAAGTACAGGGTTTTCTTTTACCAGAACTGGGTGTGTGTGAATATCCTGTAACCAAGGTAAGCCAAATTTTTCTCCTATATCATTTCCAATTGCAAGAAAAAGAAGTCCTCCACAATCTTGCCTCAAGCGTCGCATAATAGCTGGTGTGGCTGCTGCCGCAGGCCATAATAAATCAGTTTCACATTCTCGGAAATCCGAATCAAAAACCATCACTGGATCTCCACGAGAAAAAGCCTCAATGGCAAGAGATAGTTGCTCAGAAGGTCGCATATTGCTCACTCTGCCTCAACCCCCGGAGGGGCTTTTGAACCCCGTTCTTTTCGGTAATTGATGGTCGGTTGTATTACTACGTTTCACTCTCTAAATCGGGGGCGATATGCCCCCTCTTTATTGTTCAATGAGGTTTTCCAATATGCCCGAAAATTGAAGCCATGTGGCCGCTCGTAGTTATTTGAATATGCCACGTCGTAGCCAAGTTCACCCGATAATAGTGCTCCTAATGTTCTGTTTGAGCAGCATTCCTGCTTCAGCGGACACCGGCGACACCTTGCCTGCGTTTGATGAAGTTACAATTGGTTCTGGTTTCGAATTTATTGATTCAGGTCCAACGACCATTTGGTCGTCATATGGCCCAGGTGTGGCGTGGGGAGATTATGATGAGGATGGTGATCAGGATGTGTTTATTACAGCACGATTCGATCATTTAGGTCAAGAAACTGCAGAATTGTTGGGGTATTCACACTTTTCTGAGATTCCATCCAATTCTTCTGATTTTATTGCATTGGATGAGAATGCAACAGGCACAACTCACTTGATGAGAAATAATGGTGATGGGACTTTCACAGATGTTTCGGAAAGCAGCGGTATTTCAACTGATAACTCAACAACACTTGGTGCTACATGGGCCGATTATGATGGTGATGGTGATGTTGATTTGTATCTATCAAATTATGGACATGCAGACTTAGAAAACCCTCATGGCACTGGTACTACCAATCAGATGTACAGAAATGTGAATGGAACATTCGTTGATGTTACAATTGAATCTAACCTTGGCAACCCTGGTCATTCCTCAGCATCGGTTTGGGCAGATTATGATCATGATGGAGATTTAGATTGCTATTCAATGAATTTTGGAATGATTGATGAGTACACTAATCAAGCTAGAACAGAGAGTAATATCTTGTATCGAAACGAGGGCGATTCAAATGGTGATGGAATCCCTGAATTCAGTGACGAAACGAAAGAGGCTGGCGGAGTATATGGTCAAAAAGAATCTGCAGGGGCTGATTTCGAGACGTTTATCGGTCCAGCATTAACAATTCAATTGACCGGCCCCGTGAATCCAAGCGCCCAGATGTCATTCCCTGCAGGAATACGAGAAGAACCCACAGGGTCGGGAATGTCATGGGCTGCTGTTTGGTTCGATGCTGATGGAGATGGTTGGGAAGATTTGTATATTGCAAGTGATTTTGGTACTTCACCATTGTATCGTAATAATCAGGATGGAAGTTTTGAAATTGTTACAGCAGAATCTGGTTTGAATAAGCAAGGGACAGGAATGGGTGCACATGCCGCTGATATTGATAATGATGGTGATTTAGACCTATGCCAATCGAATTTCGGGCCGAATTTTTTATGGAATAATATGGGCGATGGCACTTTTTCAGAGGATTCTGAGATCTTAGGTTTACACACTAACACATTGGTGAATTGGGATTGTCATTTCTTTGATTTTGATTTGGATGGAGACCTGGATTTGTGGTTTGGTGTTGGCCGAATTAATCTTTACATTTCTAGCCAGTATAATTCCCTTTACCGAAATGATGGAGATACCAATGGTGATGGCTACATTGAATTCACAGATGTAGCTGCAGAGATTGGTTTGTCTGATGATAACAAAACTATGGGCGTTGCTCTTGCTGATTATGACAATGATGGTGATTTAGATTTGTTACTCGCTCATGCCGACCGTTCTCCCCGTTTGTGGAGAAATAACGCTGTTGAATCCGGGGGTGGACAATGGATCAAAGTCCAATTGCACGGTGCTGGAGCGTCATTGGGTGGCTCCAACTCGAATGGAGTAGGTTGTTTAGTCACTATTACTTTGGAAGATGGAAGTATATTGAATCAGCACGCGTATGCAGGTGATGGTTTCCTCGGTAATGGGGATCCTAGCGTATTTTTTGGTCTAGGAAATCAAAGTATATCTGAAATCTCAGTGACATGGTCGACTGGACACATCCAGTCACTTTCGAATATTACTGAGAATTCAGTTGTTGACATTTTCGAGATTGTTCCTGATGAGCCATCTTCGAATAATTTCTCAATGTTCTTCAATATCATTATGGTACTGTCAGTTGCCTTTTTGCTATACAATCGCCTGTGATTATTCTTCTTCATCGGAGAAGGTTTTGCTTCCAATCCAAGTCATAGTTAGTAGGCCTCCAACACCAATTATAATCAAGCCCAAAATGAGAGATGATATTTCAACTGATTCTTCTGTTTCCGTTTCAGATATTTCTAGGTTCAAATGTTGGCACTCCATTTTTGAGACATCATGCTCGGCGAAGAATACATCACACTGAATGTTCTCAATTTCAGTATTTCGAAGAATGATATCAGCCAAACTTGTTGTTTTCAACTCAATTCGAACATCATCGAGTTCGATATCATTCTCATAGTATAGCGGATCACCATCCCTTAATCTTAGGAATTGGTCCCGAATAAGAGCA
>Ga0208764_10000161_pt1 | contig 38324 bp, 27 predicted proteins | sample ETNtaG_18_FD_185762 | JGI IMG/M metagenome (GOLD analysis project Ga0208764, IMG submission 185762) | Marine microbial and viral communities from oxygen minimum zone, Eastern Pacific Ocean - ETNP201302SV91 (SPAdes) (version 2) | ecosystem: Environmental > Aquatic > Marine > Oceanic ... | reverse complement strand
GATTTAGTACCATCTGTCCATGTTATATAATTCTCCATTGGCGGACGACTAGCAAATTGATATTGCGCATTATTTTCATAGTCTGAATCACCATCATCGCTATTTGGAGTATTTGCCCAAAGTTCATCCTTTGAATTAAAAGTGATAGTGTTATTTTTATATACTAAAGCAAAACCTAGATTTCCTGACTCTTCATCAACAACATAAGAATAATCATTCATTGAGTTTACCATATTAATTAGTTCAGATTCACTTGAAATTTCCTGTAATAAGTATATATCAGCATTCCACGCTTCTAGCAAACTCTTAACATAGCTTTTTGTCGTGCTATGTTGTGGAAATTGTCTAATATTCCATGTAACAATCTCGATTTGACTTAATTGATCTAGATTGGTTGCATTTGGAAAATCGTAAGGATCAGTTCCATCGCCAGGATCAGTTCCATCGCCAGGATCAGTTGGAGAAGAACTTCCTCCGCCACCACCGCAAGCAAAAATTGCTAACAATAAAAGAATGAATAGTCTATTTATGAGTTTGGCCATATATATAATTTACTAATAAAGTTCCAACTTGTCCTAAGCTTTGTGGCGAACAGTTCTCTGGAGTATCATATTGAGTATGCCAATAATTATAAAACATATTTGGATATTGAAAATCAATAATATCAATTGCTGGTATTTGCGCTATCTCCCATAAAGGAACATGGTCATCATAAATTTCACTTTCAATTGTCTTTTTAAAAGCAGGCAATGATAGATTTTCTGCTAAACTCCATATTTCTTTTACCTTATCTGGAGCAATGTTATATGAGATTCGTTCAATAGGTATAGTTAGATTTTTATCTCCAACCATATCAACAATAATTGCAAAATCTGGTTTTTCAATAGGAAGATTTTCAGCAAAAAATCTTGATCCAAGAGCAAATGTTTCTGGTTGTCCTACAATACCCCCATCTTCAGCATCAAAAAATACAATATCAATACCAATATCTGGATTGTTAACTGAAAGGATTTGAGATAATTGCATCAGAACTGCTGTACCGCTTGCTCCATCATTGGCTCCAAGTACTGGCAAACTCTGTTTATCTAGAGATTCATCTTGATCTGATAAAGATCTTGTATCCCAATGTGCGCCAATTAAAAGACGATAGTTTGCTTCTTGATTGAATTGGATAATAAAATTTTTACCATCTCTTTCTGTATTTGTAATGGGTTCTGTATAAACAAATTCTTGGATAATAAGATTTTCTGATAAATCACTTAAAAAATCGTTTAAATAATTGCTGAAATCAATGGCTCCATTCGAACCTGGATTCCTTGGACCAAATTCACATTGTTTTTCTAAATATGCAAATGCTTGATTAGAATCAAAAACAGGTATATTAAGGGACTGTTTTGATTTTTCTGCATTACAGCTGAATAAAAATAAAACTAAAAAGAATATTTTTTTCATCTTATCCTCTAATTGCCACATTCAGGTTCAATCCAAAATCACGATCAATTCTACGCCCTGTTAATCTAGTATCATTTTCACGATATTCATAAAATAAGCTACCAGAAACATCATCTGTTAATGAGTAAGTTACTCGTAATACGCTCTTCATTGTATTAGTAAAGTTTTGTTCAGCAAAATTAATTTTATCTTTTGATCCTTCTTCTTTTTTCTGACTAATATCAAAATTTAAAGTGATATTCATATTATTTTTTAGGTATACATTCCTTTCTGTAAATGGCAATGAGAATCTAATACCCTTAGAAAAATTATAGGTAATACTAGCTAATATGCTATTATCAGAAATATAAGTTAGACCATTTGCAACCTCATCTAAAGTATGGGTAATATTAGTTCTGACATTTGTTGATATACCATTTTTGAAAGAAGTGGTAACCCCTAAGAGCGGTGTAAAACTACGAGAAGTGCGTGAAAACTGTCTATTATCATCATTGTCATTTGCAAATGATGAGATACTAAAGAGATCAATTGCACCAATACTGTCATCATTGAATTTCCAAGATAAATTCTCTTTTCCGCTAAACGAATGTTCTAAAGAAAGAGAATTAACATAAGGAGCTATAAACTTAATTCTTTCTAAACCTCCCACGCGTAACGACCAACTAGAAAAAGGTATACCCTCTGATAGCCTGTTACCATATGCAAGATAATCTCTGCTGATAGATCTTGTATCAATATTATAACCATTAATATTAGATGAAATACTTTCAGAAAAAGATATATTTAAAGAGGTACTAGGATTAAAACGCACTCCTGTTCTAATTGATAATGATTTTTTGATATCCTCTGCTCCTGTATTAAGACCTACTTCTGGTGCATTCTCTAATTCATGGTCGCTGCTTAATCCAAATCTATAGCTCAAAGGAACATCGCCAATGATACCATTGCCCGTTCTATTTGTATTATTAGTGATAGCAACACTTAAAGGTTCTATTTTTTTTGACATTTGATAAATTCGTTCCATGACAAAACTATTTTCTATTTTTCTATTTTTCTTTTTCTTCTCAGATTCATCCAATTCAAGATTTTTATTATTTTCTTTATCTTCAGCTTCACTATCACTACCTCTTGACAAGCCTGCCGGTGCAGATCTTGATCTAGTTTTTGGAGTTGTTGATTCTCTTTTAGAGGCTGGAGTATAAAATGTCTCAATAATCTCTGTACCAGATAATGCAAAATTAATGCCTGTATTCTTAACAGCAGATATATTTGCTCCATTAATCACGCTAGATAAAGGCTTGTTCCATGAATAATTTGTATTATAAGTAAAATTTGGTTTAAACCAACTTAACCATTGAGGATTAAATGTAGATCCAAAAGATTCAGTGCTATTTACAACCCTTCCTATTTTTAAATTATCTAATACTTCTTCCCTATATTCAGACATATCACTTTTAATATTTTTATTGTATGTAAACTGCGTATTATCAAATACCTTATAATTAATACTAAACTTTCTATCTAAACCTAAGTTAAAATCATCAATAAGCTCTAAATTAGCTCTTGATTGCTTTTCTGTTAAATTCCGATTAATTCTTATTCCTGTAGCAAATGATGTTGGGGTATAGAAAAACTTAGTTTCACCAATCTTTTCTCCAACAACTGGCACCTTTGACATCCATTTAAATGCTTCAATATAGTTATCGCTCGGAAATCTGAGATTATAATCAACATTTGTGGTTATTCTCTGAGTATCTACGAACTCCATAATCTCATCAGATCTATTTTGGTTAGACATATTAAATGATGCGCTAAGATTATCAATTGTATATTTAACAAAAGGATTTTCTGATTTAATTTGCTTTGATATCTTCCCAGTCAAAGAAATTGTAGATGATTTTACCAGTATAGAGTCTGGTGTTGCCCCGTTAGTTCTAATATCAGTTCCTGGGAAAAATTTTGGTGCATTATTTTGCATGTTATAAGTCATATTAACTGGAAAAGAAATACCAAATCTTTGAGGAAATAAACTGCCAATTTGCATATTATTTGTAAAAATAAGACTTTCATTTGTGGTATTCGTTCCTACTCTTTCTTGAAGAATGTGGAAATCTGCATCTTTTTTACTATAAGATATAGAGCTCTTATTAAAATCAGATAAATTAAATTCAGATTTTAATCTTACTGCAGTTCCATTTTCCTTTTTTACTCCACTTAAGCGAAGCTCATCCAACCAAATCTCACCTGTAATTGGATGGTTAGTATTATTTTCAACTCCTACAATAAAATATTGTAATCTTGATAATGAAGGTCGACCTACAATCTCAACTTTTTTATACTCTTGATTATTATCGTCAATAAATTGATATCTTTTATATTCTAATGAATCAGTGAAGGTGTCATTGGCATTAATCTTTTCAATAGACTCTTCATCTATATTCTTTAAACTGGTTAACCAATTAAGATCAAGGTCTACGGCATTTCTTTGTTCGTCTTCATCCCAACCATCATACACTGGCTTCGTTAGCTTATAATATTCATCTCCAGTACCAAATTTTATAAAAAATTGTAAATCAGTATTACTGTCTGATGCATTTTCACTATCACCATAAACAAACATTTTCATTTGATCGTACATCAAAAAACTCTGTCCTTTTTGAGATGTCATAGAAGATAAAATTTTCTTTGCTGCTCCTTTAAAGTCTGGATTTAAATTATCAAACTTGAGAACTAAAGATTGCTCTTTGGATCGTATCTTATTGATTTGGTCATACTCACCAAAAACGCCTTTAGGGGGTATATAATCAGGATTATCTTCATCGTTCACTACCGTCACTAAAAATGTACTATCTTGTACTGTATAGCTATCTTGGTCTACAAGAGATGTACCCATCTCCTCCCATGCATTTCCTACAAGTTCAATTTTTGCAATCTCTAGCTGTGAGGGTTTATCAATTCCGGATACTACAAGCCTTACATATTTAATTTCGCTAAGCGTAATATCCTGTACTTTAGAAAAATGATTTAAAGGTATTCTTATTAATTTCCAACCTGTCTCTGTGCCGTTTACTATAGTAGAACCAGCAACATATGTACTATCATCCAAAGAAATAGTTTTTGTAAAATAATCATTTGTCCTATCTAAGAAACCTGACTGATCTAAGTCTTCACTATCAGGGTATTTACCTCCAGCCTGGATTCTATCGCCAGTACCATTTCCTTCTGTACCATTAACCCTTGTATAGTCTGAACTACCTTCAACATAATCCCAATTATCGCCATTTGGATCATTAGTATCTACATCAGATGAAGCGTTAATAATTGATATTTCTCCACTAGATAAGTAATCTTGATAAGTTAGCCCATCTTCTTGATTCAAACAATTTCCCCAACCATCTTCAAAACTATCAAAACAACCGTCGAGCCCTGTATCTTCGCTATCTTCTAGGAATCCATTACCAAGGGCCAATCCGGCATCTGGAACATCTTCGTTATTTAGAGCTCCATTATCATTATAGTCTTCACTAATTTTACCTAAATCTACTGTTAAATTACCTTCATCTCCACGTAACCAAATTTCAAAAAATCTGCTTCTAGTTTGATCATAATCAGATATAAACATTGGAGTAATCACACCAGCCCATATCGAATCGGGATCTACGGTTTCTTGATATTCTTTTGGTTCAAAATCTAAAACTAAAATATCTGTAGTAAGATTTTGTGCTCTTTGCGACGTAGAAATATTCGGCCAAATATTATTTGTTAATACCTGTGAATAAGGATTGTACCAATGCATTCTCGCTCGATTTCTTTGATCAAAAGATTCATTGGTATCAAGATTTAATGGAGCGGAAGAAATATTCCAAAATCTTCTCAATATTGATGGGTTGGTAACACGTTTCGATCCTTCAAAGTCGTCGATATAAGCTACTCCATCGCTGTCTCCAGTAGCAGAGTTAGATATCGCATTAGGGTTAGGCAATACTTGTGCAATTTCTCCTTCTAAAGTAAACCTAGATAACTTTTCAGCATTAAACATATCAAGATTATTTAGCGATGCAGATAAATTTTCTAAATCCTTCTCATAACGACCATTAATATCCCAAATAAAATTTCTTATGGGTTCAAAGCCTACTTCTACTTTTTTATTAACAATATCCTGATTGTAATAAAGGGCTGTCATTCCTAAGAATGAATTTTTATCAAAATCAATTTGTGCACGAGAACCAACCATAATTTTTCTATCGAATGTAACTAGGTCATGTTTATCATATACAATTTCTAAATCGCTATTGGGATCAATATTCCCAGTAAGCATTATCATCCCAGAAAAGTAATCAATCTGATAATCTTGGCCTCTTTCAAGTTTTTCTCCATTAGAATAAATCTCTTCACTTCCTTCTACTAATGTAAATCCTAGATTAATAGTAGACTTTGGATTAGTATAATTTGCTCCAATGGTAAAGCGAGAATCTCCTGTATATTCCGAACGATTAGTACTCGTATACATTTTACCTTGTTGAAGTAAAGGGTCTAATGTAGAATTATCATTTCCACCCTCTAAATTATTACTTGAAACAAAAGGTAGTAGTGCAGGTAAATGCACCTCTCCTGATTTTAAATTCACAATATTAGGATTATTAAAATCAATGATTTCATCCGGTGAAGATGCCCCGGCTTGATTAAGATCATCTAATCCAAATAAATTTAAGAATGTGGAACCACTGTTTGTTCGATCGCTCACAGGTGTAGAAAAATTATCGAGAATTCTAACTTCTAAACTAGTTTCATCAATATTGGTTGCTCCAAGAGAGTATACATTCTTAAACATAAGATCCCATGTTGGATGATTAGGGTGTGACGACTGTGCTTTTAGCATCTTCAAGGCTAAGGTAGTATTGCCATCATCCTCAATATTTGCTCCAACCTTTAAAACAACTTCTCCTGTTGTTCTGTTTGCTAATTCAAAATGTGCACCTATAATTTCATTTTGAAGAGTATTTTGCATTCTTATAAATCCTAAATCTTCATTAATCGCATAGTCGGAACCTCGTTCTAGCTTAATAAATGCTCCTTCTTTACTACTATCATTATAAAAGGTGGTATCGTTAGGATCAATATATGCTGTTCCTGGATCTGCTTGTGGATTGTTGGATGCATCAATTTTATAAAGCTCAAAATTTCTTACTACTAAATTACCAATACTATGCAATCCGTTATTTAAAGGATAATAAGAGGGTACATTTACTTGAAATCCACTATCTGGTATTATATCAGAAGAACCATTTCTAAACCATTCATGGATAAAGAAATATAGATTTTTTCTATACTCATAATCTTCTATCTTATTTTCTCTTACTTCAGAGGTGCCTTTATATTTTTCAGATTGCTTCTTGGTTCTCTCCAGTGATGCTATACTCGTAATGTTAAGTGGACCTAACTGTGAAAGAGCTTTAATACCAAAGAGCCCTTTATTTTGTCCGGAAAATGTGACAAACTCAGTAGAAGGTAATGCAAGTGATATATTTCCTATTTCAAGTCTTTGTAAAATATCATCTTCATCTCCAGCATAATCAACACGAATAGTATTCTCCCAATCAAAGTCTCTTTCGGAATTTTGATCTAAAGATATAGTGATTCTTTCACCAACCTTACCTTGAACATTTAATTGTTGTTTTTGGTCAAATTTAAAATTGGTTTTTTCCTGCTCCTTATAAGAAGATCGTACTAGCTCTTGATCTTGATTGACTAATTTACCAGATAGATTAATATTACCTTGTACTCGTAGGGATGCTCTTCCTAGTGCTCCTAAATCAAAATCAGCAACTTCTAGATATCTACCTTTATTGTTAGCAATTGTAGTGTCTGAAGCAGATAAGCTAAAAGGTTCTTGAAAATTATATTGTTGATTAATTGCATATAAATCTTTTAAATAATTATCTAATGAAGAAATATATGGTATAACATCAGTGCGATTGAAAGTAGATTCACTAATTTCAATCAGATTAGAATCAACATTTAAGGTGACATTATACTTTTTTAAAGATTGGTTGGTGTTAAAAATTCCTATTGGATAATTAGATAAGTCGTTTAAACAAAAGTTGGCTGTTTTTTTCTTAAAAAAAGGATCAGTAACAATGCTTTTATCATAGGGATTTTCAACACCCATGACTTGAGATAAAAATAAAAAAATAGTGGATAGATAAATTTTACGCATTCATTAATTCTTCTATTTTTTGTGCAAATTTTTGAATTGCAATTGCACGATGGCTGATTTTATTTTTTTCTTCTAAGCTCATATTTCCTAAAGATATATTTTGTTCTGATGCATAAAAGATTGGGTCATAACCAAATCCTAAATCTCCTTGCTTCTCTTCTAATATTCTACCTTCTAAACATCCTTCCACGGAAAAATCATTTATTCCATCCACATAAGTAACCACTGTCTTAAACCTAGCGGTTCTTTCTTCAAAAGGTACGCCTTCCATATTTTTTATCAATTTATTCATATTGTCTTCATAGGTAGCATTTTCTCCTGCATATCTTGCAGTATAAATACCAGGATCGCCCATTAAATGGTCCACTTCTAATATGGTATCATCTGCCATAGATGGAATCTTAGTATGATTAAACGCTACCCTTGATTTGATAAACGAATTTTCTACGATAGAAGTTCCGTCTTCTTTTATATCTTCTATGTCAGGAAAATCGCTTAATGAATAAATCTTATCAAAGAAAGGTTGAATTGTAGTAATAATTTCAGATATTTTGTGTTTATTCGAAGAAGAAATAATAATATTTTTCATTTCTGAAACTAATAAATATTTATGTGTTTTTTAAATAACTTATAATGTGTAGTTTTTTACGCTTTTTTAAGGCTCGATAGCTCAGTTGGTAGAGCAGAGGACTGAAAATCCTTGTGTCGGGGGTTCAATTCCCTCTCGAGCCACTTTTTATTTTGGGGAAACATTAAATGGACTTAATACAAATTATACTACTAATAACATTGATACTGTTTTTGGTATTTATTCTCTCATTTTTCAGAACACCTAAAATTTATACTTTCAAACAGGAACAATTCGTTAAAAGTGATATGGAAACTGTTTTTGAATTTTTCTCTAGACCAGAGAATCTAGAGAAAATTACTCCGCCTGCAATGAGCTTTAACATTATGACGCCTAGACCTATAGAAATGAAAGAAGGATCTATCATTGATTATACGGTCAAGATTGTTGGAATACCAACAAGGTGGAGAACTATAATTACAAGCTATAAAAAAAATGAATCTTTTGTAGATGAACAACTAAAAGGTCCTTATAGTTATTGGCATCATAAACATTCATTTCAATCTGTAGAAGGTGGAATAAACATTATAGATGAAATCAATTATGTACTCCCTTTAGAAGCGTTTAGAAGTATTGTACATGCTGTATTTATTCTACCTCAATTGAAAAAAATCTTTACCTTTAGGTTTCAGATTATTGAAGATAAATTCAATTAGAAACCTTTATTAAACATGATTAAATATATCCTATCACATACTAATGTTGCTATCAATTATTTTGGTTTCTCAATAGTATGGTTTTGTTGTATTTATAGTGGAGCTCAAGGTGAGATAGCTCTTGCATTAATACCAACTCTTATATTTTTATATCTACACTTTATGATTGTTACCGATCACCTTAAAGAAGAAATTCAATTAATATTCATAGCAATCTTAATAGGAGTAATTGTCGATTCCAGTTTTTCTTTTTTTGGGGTTGTATCTTATAATGGTAATATAACATCTATTCCTCATCTAGCTCCAGTATGGATACTATGTATGTGGGCAGGATTTGCAGCTCAGATTAATCATGTCATGAATCGACTAAGAGGGAAATATTTTCTTATTGGATTTTATGGACTGCTAGCTCCATTAGCTTACATGGCTGGTGAAACAATTAATGCAGCTTCTATTGCTGATGGAGATATTAACTATGCAATCATTAGTATTAGTTGGGCTATTAGCTTGATTCTATTATTTAAAATATCTGAATATTTAATGGCAAAATAAATATGGGAAAATATGCAATCAAACTACTGCTTATTCTCTTAGTAACAAGCTGTGCAAGTAAAAAAGCTATTGAACCAGAAAGCATAGTAAGTAATATTCCTGAAGACTGGTCAATTATCACTCCAGTAACAATTAACATTTCAGATATATGGTGGAATGAATTTCAAGATGAAAAATTAAATCAATTTTTAAATCAATTTTTGGAACAAAACATTAACTTAGAACAAGCCATGCTCAATACAAGAGTTGCAAAACAGGTATCTGTAATTTCAACTTCCAATGTTTTTCCATCTATTGCAATTAGCGCTAGCGGATCAGAGTCTGAACAAAATACAGCTGGCTTTCCTTCAATCTTTAGTTCTTTCTTCGGGAATCAGGATGATGAAATAACAACGTTTACACAAGAAAATTATAATCTATCATTAAGTACGCAGTGGGAAATTGATTTATGGGGTAAAATGAGGCAAGGAAGGCTTGCAGGAAAACAACAATATCTATCTGCAAAATATAATTATACCTATTATCAATTTTCTCTAACATCTGAAGCTACAAAACTCTACTTCTCGATTATAGAAGCAAAACAATTAACAGAAAATGCTGAACAAAAATATAATAATGCGAAAATTATTTTTGACTTATATACAAGCCGATATGATAAAGGCGTTATATCATTAAAAGCATTGCAACAATCAGAAATGATATTAAATCTTGCAAAAAGTGATTTGGAAAATAAAAAAAGTATTGCTACTTCTCTTGTTCGTCAAGGAAAGGTTCTGATAAAAGAATATCCAAATTTAACATTGGATACAGGAAAAGATTTTCCGCAATCTCTTCCAAATATACCGCAAGTTTTACCAGCTGATATCGTAAAAAGACGTCCTGACTTAATCGCATCGCAGTATAACTTACTGGCATCTAAGGCGCTCAACAAACAGGCAATGCGATCACTATATCCTTCATTCAGTTTAGTGGGATCAACAGGGGCATCAAGCAATGTTCAAGATTTATTAAATGATGATTTTAGCGTTTGGAGTAATGGCGTTAATTTATTTGCACCTATTTTCAATGCTGGAAAACTCATAGCAAATAAAAAAATTGCTAAAACTAATCAAGAAATTGCAATGCTAGACTTTGTTAATAATTTATTAACTGCATATAAAGAAGTAGAGTCGGGTTTAGAATTTGACCAAAGCGCACAGCTATCACTCAATCTATTAAAAAGCAATATTGCATTATCTGAATCTATGTACAATACAACATTTGATGAATTCACTCGAGGTGTAGCAAGTATCGAAGAAGTAATCAACGCCAATAATGCATTATTTGACAATAAGAATATGTTAGCGAGCGCAGAAAGAATTCGCATTGAACAAAGAATAAACTTAATATTATCACTTGGAGGAGGCTTCAACTACAAACGATGATTAAGTATTTAAGACCAATATTAATAATAGCAGGTGCCACGCTGATTGCTTCTGCCTTATATGTGCTAGGTAGGGTATCTCCACAACCCATAGAAGAGCCCTCTCCTATAGATGTAAATGTTCAAATATTGACACCAGTTGACTATGAAATAAAAATCAAGTCTACTGGTACAACCACCCCCATTACTCAGACTATTCTAACATCTGAAGTAGGTGGAGAAGTTATTTATCGTTCAAAAAAATTCTCTGAAGGATCGTCTGTTATCAGCGGTGAGATATTAGCCAAGATCGATGATACAGATCTACAGCTACAATACAAAAATGCATTGCTCCAGCTAGCAAGTGCTGAGGTGCAGTTTGCTGTACAACAAGCGGAAGCAGAAATTGCTCAAGAAGCTTGGGAAAAAGTTGGAGAAGGTACTGCAAAAGAGTTGGTAGCTAAAAAACCTCAACTAAAACAAGCAAAAGCAGCGCTAGAAGTAGCAAAAGCTCAAGTAGATTCAGCAGAAAAAAAACTAAATAAAACAGAAATCAGCGCACCATATACTGGTCGTATACAAAATATAAATATTGATTTAGGTTCTACTATTCTTCCTGGACAGCCAGTAGGTTCCATGTACACATCTAATGAAATTGAGGTAACACTTTCTGTGAAAGATAGTGATTTACAATTTCTGGATATACCAATGGATGGTAGAAAATTAAATCCAGATCAGAAGTCATTGGTAGTCATTAAGTCTCTTTACAAAGGTACAATGCAAGAATGGGAAGGAAATTTAGAGCGTGTTGATGGAGTCATTGACCCAATGACTCGTATGATTAAGCTTATTGCAAACTTTAAAAATAATTTTATTGAAGATTCGCAACCTATATTGCCAATTGGTTTATTTGTTGAGGCAGAAATTAGTGGTAAAACACTGATGGATGTTTTTATTGTGCCTAATACTGCATTAACACCTAATGGCGAACTCTTAGTGGTCAATAAAGATAATGAACTAGAAATCAGGAAAGTAAATATCATTACTAAGACAAAAGATTATATATTGGTTCAAGAAGGAATGATGCCTGGTGAAAGAATAGTTGTATCAAAACTTAGTATTGCAACGAATGGAATGCTAGTCAACCCAAGATATCAGTAATGAAAGGTATCGTTACCTGGTTCGTTAAGAATAGTGTCCCTGCGAACTTATTTATGTTTTTTCTTATTTTTGGTGGATTCTTTGTATCCTATCCAACAATGAAATCTGAATTTTTTCCCGTTCCAGATTTAAATACTATTACAATAGCAGTCCCTTATCCTGGAGCTTCTGCAAAAGAAATAGAATCTTCAATATGCTCTAAAATAGAAGATAGGCTTGAAGGAATATCTAATATTAAAAAGTTAAGATCATATTCTCTTGAAGGAAGAGGATTGGTTACTGTGCAGGTTTATGATACATCTGAAATTGATACTACGCTAGATGATATCAAAACAATCATGGATGGTATTACTACCTTCCCTCAAGATAGTGAAACTCCTATTGTTAGCAAGTACGAAGTTATTGAAAAAGTTCTCGATATTATTATATATGGGAATGTAGATGAGCGTGTACTCCTCAATATCACCAAAGAGGTTAACAAAGAAATTAAAGAACTGGATGAGGTGTCATTTACAGAAATATTTGGAAACAGAGATAAGGAAATTACTATTGAAGTCTCTGAAAAGAATTTAGAAAAATATAATCTTAGTTTTGACCAAATAGCGATAGCGATTAATTCAGGATCAATTGATTTGCCGGGAGGACTTCTTTCAAGCAATAGTGGTGATTTGCTTATTAGAACTGTGGGACAGTCATATAGTGCCAGTGAATATGAAAATATTGTTATTAAAGGTCAACCAGATGGAAGTCAGCTCCTTCTAAAAGATATTGCTACTATTAATGATGGATTTGTTGATGTAGAACAATATTATCGATGGGATGGTATCAAAGCAATGTTCATAAGTGCTAACCTAGTTGGTAATCAAGATGTACTTACTGCTGCTGAACAATTAAGAACATATGTAAAAAATAAACAACCTGATATGCCTGCAAACGTGAGTATTGATTATTGGTATGATCAGGCCCGATATCTACAAGATCGTATAAACTTGCTCTATAAAAATTTTGCAATTGGAATGGTTCTAGTTTTATTTTTATTGACCATGTTCTTGAGGCCATCTGTAGCATTCTGGGTATCAATGGGAATCCCTATTTCTTTTGGTGGTGCTCTGATTATTCTTCCAAATATTGGTGTAACTGTAAATGTCTTATCAGCGTTTATGTTTATTGTTGTGTTAGGGATTGTTGTAGATGATGCAATTATTGTAGGAGAAAATGTCTTTAGAAGACGTATCAAGCTTAAAGAAGACAATATGACATCAACGATTAAAGGGACAATGGAAGTATTGATGCCTGTATTTTTTGGAGTGCTTACAACGATTGTTGTATTTGCTCCTATGCTTAATTTAGCTGGCAATACAGGGGATATATGGAGAACGTTCCCTCTCACCGCTATTCCAATTTTAGTATTTTCTTTAATAGAATCGACTACAATTCTACCTGCACATTTAAATCATGCAGGTGAATGGTTTCAAACCAGCTTTGTAGGTTTTGGTAAAAAGCTCAGCAAAGCAAGAAATTACTGCTCTACAAAACTATATACTTTTGTAGATAATTTCTGGATACCTCTTGTGAAAAAATCTATTATCAGTCGTTATGTAACTGTTTCCGCATTTATAGGTATGATGATTATAGCAATGTCCCTGCTTGCAGGCGGATTAGTAAAATGGCAGTTCTTTCCTGTTTTGGAAGCAGAAGAAGTAGGGATTGTATTTGAATTACCTGAAGGATCTCCAATAGAAAAAACACAAGCAATAACAGAAATTATTGAGCAAGAAGCGCTAATACTTAAAAATGAATTGAATGCATCTGAACCTGAAATAATTATTTCTCATGTCCTCACCACTGTTGGGCAACATTATTTTAGTAATGCAGAAGCAAAGAATAGTCCAACCGGAATCGACCCACAATCAACATCTACTCCACACTTAGGAGAAGTTGTGGTTGTATTGACTCCGGCAGATAGTAGATGGGGTATGACTGGAGCTTATGATATTATTGAAAAATTACGTGAACGTATTGGCACAATACCAGGAGTCGAACGACTCAATTATAGTGCGAATATCTTTACTGCAGGTAAATCAATTCACTTTGAATTTTCAGGTGACAGTTTTGAAAAATTAAACCAAGTAGTAGATGATACTAAGGTCCTATTATCAAGCTTCTCTGGTGTTTATGATCTTACAGATACAGACACTAAAGGTAAAAATGAACTACAAATAGAGTTATTGCCTTCTGCAGAGGTTTATGGGATTACTACTATGGATATTGCACGCCAAGTAAGGCAAGCATTTTTTGGAGAAGAAGTTCAGCGTATTCAACGTGGAGATGATGATATTAAGGTAATGCTAAAGCTTCCAAAAAAAGAACGTGACGATCTTATTACATTAGAAAATATGAGAATACGTACACCGCAAGGCATCAAGGTTCCTCTTTATGCTGTCGCTAATGTGAAAGAAGTCGAAGGAAAATCAACAATTGTTCGTGTTGATGGAAAACGTGTTATAGAAGTGACATCTGATGTAGATGTTTCTAAGAATACCTCTTCTATGATCTTGCAGCAACTAGTTTGGCCAGGAGGTCCATATGAAGGACAACCAATGCGAAAGCTGAAAGCAGTCATGGATAAAACACCTGGAGTAGACTTTGCTTTGGCAGGAGAGCCTGCTGAGCAAAGCGAACAACTAGATGATATTCTGTTAAAATTTAGTCTTTCACTCTTTATCATTTATGTGCTCCTAGCAATTCCATTAAAATCATATTTTAAACCACTGATTGTTTTGTCTGCTATTCCGTTTGGTGTGGTAGGAGCTATTCTTGGACACTTGATATTTAATCAACCGATGTCTGTATTATCTCTTCTAGGTGTAGTGGCATTGTCTGGTGTGGTAGTTAATGATAGTCTCTTACTGGTTGTGTTTATAAATAGAGCAAAAGAAAAAGGTGTAGAAACGAGAGAAGCAGTTCTAGATGCAGTTCGTACACGATTTAGGCCTGTTGTTCTAACTTCAATGACAACCTTCTTGGGGATTTTGCCATTATTGTTTAATCAAAGCACCCAAGTTCTCTTTTTAAAACCTATGGCAATATCTTTAGGTATTGGAATTCTATTTGCAACGACTATTATATTGTTATTAGTGCCAGTTGCTTATGTAATTATTGATGATTTTATAGAATTGTTAAATAGAATATTTAAAAAAGCTACCTAGAAGAATTTATGCTTCAAACTGTGCGTAGCTAGGGTAGCCAGATCTAGCAGGGTCTTCATAATCAATCTTAATAATTGCCTTCTTTAATATTCTTTTCAGCACAATTAAGCGATCGTTTTCAGATTGACTCTTTAAGAGAATTTTTTTTGCTCTCTTATCTATATCTAACATAGAAGCAATTTCAAAAGAACTTTTTGGCATATTAATTTGTGGAATTTTAGAAGATGCTCCCAATTTGAGCAATACTTCATAGAGAAAAACATTTGCTTCCTGTAATAAAGATTCATCAATAGTATCGTCTATATCGTTCCATGTTTTAACATATGCCTGTTTATAGTCTTCTGAAGTATTATAACTCTTTACAATAAATCTCTCCGTACCAGATACTAAGATATCATATTCTCTGCTTTCATTCTCTCCGCCAACCACTTGATCTATAGATGCCGTACATCCAATAATCAAAGAGTCGTTATTTTTTGAATTAATAATACCAAACTTTTTATTGTTCTTTAGGCAGTGCTCAATCATTTTTTTGTATTTTTCTTCAAAAATATGTAACGGTAATTTTTCGCCAGGAAGAAGTACTAATGGGAGTGGGAAAATTGGAATTTTATCATTCATACTCCTATCAAAATACATATAGTTTTATTAATATTCACTACCAATTATGATTAATAATAAAAAAGGGGAATAATAATGAAAAAAATACTAATCGCACTACTCGCACTAATCATAATTAATTGTGGTGGTGGTGAAAACCAAGAAGCTCAAGTAGTTACTATTAGTTCATTAGGTTCAGAAATGAAATTTGATGTGGAAGAATTTACTGTCAAAGCTGGATCTACAGTTAGAATAGTAATGAAGAATAATACTCCACTTGATTTCATGGGCGAGATGCAACATAATGTAGTTATCTTTAAGGATGAATCTGCAGCACCAATGATTATTGGATTGGCTGAAGGTAATGGTGGAGAGCCATATCCTGATGGAAGAATTTTAGCGATGACTCCATTAGCAGACAAACAAGAAGAAACTTTTGTAGAGTTTACTGTACCAAAAAAACCAGGTAAGTATCTTTATGTTTGTACATATATCGCACATGCAATGTCTATGCGTGGCTATATGATTGTTGAATGATAATAGAATTCTATCTATATTAGAACTTCAAAATTGAGATTAAGTCTCAAAAAAGGGGAGAATAATTATGAGTGAATTTTTAATAATGTTCAGAGAAGTACTTGAAGGAGTTCTAGTAGTCGGAATTCTTTATACTTTTATTATCAAAACTGGAAGAAAACATTTAACAAAAAGTATTACTAATGGTGTAATAGCTGCATTCGCTGTGACAGGAATTTTTGCTGTAATTTTTCAAGTCTTATTAGGCGGATTTAATGGATATCAAGCAGCAATATTTGAAGGGGTTACGATGATTATTGCAGCAATACTTCTTTCAACAATGATTGTATGGATGGCCCGAAATAAAAACGTTGCTGAAAGCTTAGAAAAAGAAGCTTCCTCAATAATCGAAAAAGATAAAAATGTTGCATTAGGGTTATTTGCACTTACTTTCTTTGCGATTTTTAGAGAAGGTGTTGAAGTTGTATTATTCTTATATGCGATCATATTTTCAACAGGAGACCTTTCAATAGTTGGTGCATTATTCGGTTCGATTCTTTCGTTATTTCTTGGTTATCAGATATTTGTTCAGGGACAAAAAGTTCCACTTAAGCAGTTTTTCAATTACACCTCCATACTTCTTATTTTTGTGTGTTCTGGTTTAGTTGCTTATGGAGTACATGAGTTTGATGAAGTTCCTAAATATCGCGCTATGAGTGAAATGCAAAATATAGAAAATGAGTATTCTTCTTCAGAAGCAACTCCATTGCAACTAGAAAGACTCGAAGCAGCTAAAGCTGAATTAAAAGAAGCCAAAGCAGTAATGAAAAATAACGAAATTTGGAATATTAATGATAAAGGTCCAGTGCTAGCATTTAATATAGATGATGGAGGGAATCCTCGACCATTGTTTAGTGACAAAGGTGCATTAGGACAAATTTTCAAAGGATTTTTTGGCTATAATGGTAATCCAAGTTATCGAGAAGTTATAGCTTACCTTTTCACATTAGCAATGGTCTCATTCTTATGGACTAGAGCATCACAAGGATCTCCGGCTGTTGTTAAAGATGAGAAATCGCCAATGAATGAAAAGTGTCCTACATGCTTTGAAGAAGTTGATGCGCAAGCAAGTAGTTCATGCTCAAATTGTGATAGTGATTTAGATTTCAGCTAAGAGATCTTTTAATTCTGATAAAATCATAGCAGTTGCACCCCAAGAGGTGCAACTGTCAAATTTAAAACTTGGTACTTTGATGTTTAACCCTTTTACGTTCACAGATTTAGTGGATAAGACATTCGTATCTTGTAGCTCATCTAAATCAACATCATGTATTGATTCAACTTCATCTTCATTAATTATGGTATTTGGTCTTTCTTTAACATACCAAATATATGAATGAATCAGAAATCCAGAGACAGGTGCATAGAGTGGTGTTAATTCCCCAAGTAAATCTAAATCAACATTAACTCCAATTTCTTCTTCGCTCTCACGCAAAGAAGCATCCTCAAATGATTCACCTTCATCCTTTGCACCACCAGGAAGAGAAATCTGTCCTTTGTGGTGATCGACATTAGATGTTCTTCTAGTTAAGAAAAATTTTAACTTATTATCTTCTTGGAATAATATAATAGCTACTGCTGCTAACTTTGCATCTGCTGGAGGAATAAAAGCAAGTTGTGTTACAGGGCTAATAGGCATTACTGCCATTTTCTTCTGACTATCCCATCCAGGCAAACTTTGATTGAGTCTTTTCTTTATTAATGTAATTTTTTTGTCTATTTTCAAATCCATGAAATATAAGCATATAATATGGGATTGGAATGGGACTTTGTTAAATGATACATCGCTTTGCGTAGCCCTTCTTAATGAATCCCTTAGTAAGCGCGATATCCCTAAAGTTAGTATCCAACAATATAGAGAAAAGTTTCTTTTTCCGATTAAAACGTTTTATGAATCAGTGGGATTTAATTTTGAAAATGAACCATTTGAAAAAACTAATAAAGAATTTCATGATGGATTTGAGCAACAATTTAGAAAATTAGCTCTTCAGCCATTTGCTAAGGAAACTATCATTAAAATAAATGAAACAAATACCATTCAAAGCATTCTGTCTGCCACTATACAACAAAGACTTACAGAGCAAGTAGGATTTTTTGATCTGCACAACTACTTAGATAATATTGTAGGAATAAGCAGCACACCGTCAGGCTATGGTAAAGAATATGAAGGCAGTGAACTAATGATGGCTGTAGATATTCCCGCATCTGAAACTATTATTGTTGGTGATAGCATATTAGACTTCAGTGTTTCCCAATCATTGGGCATTGATTGTGCTTTAGTCTATAATGGACACAATGATGTAGAGAGGTTAAAAGCAACCGGTGCTTATACTTTTGAACATATTGACGATTTCTATAGTTGGCTAACTGATTAGGTAGTCAATCCGCCATCTACTGCAAACATCGATCCAGTAATAAAATCTGAGGCATCAGAAGCTAAATATAAGGCCATACCAGATATATCTTCTGGCTCTCCCATTCTTCCTTGTGGAATAGACTTGATAATTTGATTATAAACTGACTCATTTTCCCATAACGCTTTACTAAAGTCAGTTTTAATTAATCCTGGAGCTAAAGTATTGACTTGAATATTAGATGCGGCCATTTCTTTTGCTAATACTTTGGTTAACATTACTACTGCGGCTTTGCTAATATTGTAAACTCCTAAACCATCTAGTGGAGTTTTTGCTGCTACAGAGGAAACATTAATAATCTTACCATATTTATGTTGCTCCATAGATGAACTACACGCTTTAATGAAATTAAAATATCCTTTAACGTTGACATCCCAAATTTTCTCCCAATGACTATCTTCAGAATTTAAAATTGGGCCATAATAAGGATTAGCAGCTGCATTATTCACTAAAATATCTATCTTCCCAAATTTTTCAATAGTGTGATCAACAACATGTTGAATAGATTTGATATCTCCAGTATTACATTCAATGCCAACTATGTCTAATCCAGATGATTTAGCTTCAGCGACAGTGCTATCTAGATTATCTTTTTTTCGACTACAAATAACCACATTTGCTCCTGCTTCAGCATATTTTAATGCAATAGCTTTTCCTATACCTTTGGATCCACCAGAAACAATAGCTGTCTTATCTTTTAAACTAAACATTTATTTTTTCTTTCTTCTTTCTGCCATTGCTTTCCACATAGAGTCAGGTAATTTAGTAAGCTCACTAAATTCTGCTGCACCTGCAATCCATTCACCTCCATCAATGGTGACTACTTCGCCATTAATATAGGCAGAACCATCACTCATTAAGTATGATGCAAGATTTTCTAGCTCATGACGCTCGCCAAATCGTTTCATTGGAATTTTATTCTTCATTCCCTCTTCAAAATCATCAAATCCTGGTGGCATCAAACGTGACCATGCTCCTTCTGTTGGAAATGGCCCCGGCGCAATTGCATTAAATCGAATATTATGCTTACCCCATTCTACGGCTAACGATCTAGTCATTGCTAATACGCCTGCTTTTCCAGCAGCAGATGGAACAACAAAAGGTGAACCTGTCCATGCGTATGTCGTAACAATACTTAAGACATTTCCTTTTTTATTTTTAATCATTTCTTTACCAATCGTGCTAATACAATTCCATGTTCCCATTAATACAATATCAATAACCGTCTTAAATGCATTTGGACTTAACATCTCTGTTGGAGAAATAAAATTCCCCGCTGCATTGTTTAATAAATTATCAATTTTACCAAACTTATCAATTGCTTGCTTCGTCATTAGCTCTACATCTTCTAACTTTCTAACATCGCCTGGACAGGTTAGTACATTGATTCCTAAATCAGAAAATTCTTGTGCGGTTTCTTCTAAGACTTCTGCTCTTCTTCCACTAATAACAATATTTGCACCAAGCTCTCCAAAGCGCCTTGACATGCTTTTCCCTAAACCAGTACCACCACCGGTGATAACAATTGTTTTATCTTTTAATAAACCATCTTGAAACATATTAATTCCTTTATTTTAAACTATTTAAATTATCTTTTATTTCATCTGTTTTTTCTTGCAAAGGCTCTAGTACACTATCTTGAATCATAGTATTAACAGACTTTTCAATTTCTTGTGATTGAGTTTTAATATTATCTAAGTCTGGTAAAGGCTGATCAGTAAAAAGAAGATATGCACAATAAAGAATAAATAAAGTTATTCCTAGCGTCACTAATTTAAATAAACGTTTAATTACGCTAAATGCAATCATTGCCATTAAAACAATGGTTACAGCTAAGTATGCTGGATTACTAGAAATGCTATTTAACAGATTCTCTAACATTGTAGCAATTTATACATTAGATTTCTACTTTACAAAGATGAAACAAAAATCAATAAGATTCGTTAAAGATTATATGGTTAAAAAAGGATTTATTTTATTGTTTCTATTTTCTTTTCTCCTTAGCCAAGACAAGCTTTTACTTAAACAAGCTGACACCCTTACTTCCTCTGTTATTGAATCGGAAACTATTACAAAACTAAATGGAAATATTATTTTTCAAAAAACAGATACCATTTTGAAAGGTGATTTTGCAACTCAATCAAATCAAACTCCAATAATTAATCTATACGGGAATGTTTCTATTGAAGATGCAAATCAAATGATTTACTGTGATTCGCTTTCATATAATAATGACACTGAATTTTTCTCAATGTATGGTAATATTAAAATACAAAATGGCTCTCGATTTATGACTGCAAAGAAAGCCACTCTAGATCAAATATCTAATCAAATGACTTTATTAGAAAATTGTGAGATTAATGATGAACAAAACAATAGAGTTTATGGTGATAAGATACTACTGGGCTTTAAAGATGAATCTTTAGAGTCATTAAAAGTTATTTCAAACGGAATGATTCTTTCACAGAATTCTGGTTATGAAAAAATAGATGATAAACGTCAATTAATAGAAAACGAAGATGTTTTAAAAGGTGAAACTATCTTTGCAAGCCTGATCAATGATGAAATTGAAAATATAGAAATGCTAGGAATGGCTTCTACCTTAATCCACCTATATAATGATTCGCTTTATGATGGTATTAATGAAGTATCTGGAGATAAAATTATCTTAAGTCTTAAAAATGAATCTGCTCAACAATTAATAGCTGAAGGCGGTACTATTGGTAGATATACTCCCAATGAATCTAATGATAATGTTCAAGAAGATATCGATTACACTGCAGATAGAGTAGAATTTGAGGTAGATACAAAAATTTCTGAAATGTATGGCGGTGTGAAGATTCTTCATGATAACATGGATCTTTCTGCTGCACATATTAATGTTGATTGGGGAACAAACATCCTAGAAGCTTTTAGTGATAATCCATTTGATGATGAAGAAATAAATAGACCTATCCTAGTAGAAAATAATCGCGAACCAATGACTGGCGATACTATGGTTTATAATATTAAATCCAGAAAAGGGAAAATATTAATGGGCGAAAGTCGTGTACAAGAAAATGTATATATGGGTAGTCAAATTACTAGTGTTACTGATAGTACTTTCTATATTGATGATTGCATATTCACTTCCTGTGATCCATCTAAATTTTATCTTGGCAGTAAACAGGTTAAAATTATTTATGGTGATAAAGTTATTGCTAAACCTTTAAGTATTTTTATTGGCGGCGTACCAATTATAGGTATCCCAATCGCTATCTTCCCTCACTCATCAAGTGAAAGAAGGTCAGGTTGGATTATGCCCTCCTTTGGTTCATCAGATAATCGTGGAAACTATCTAGATGGGTTAGGGTACTATTTTGCTCCTAATGATTATATAGGTTCTGAAAACTCTATTATCTTTGCCGATAGACAAGGCTTAATCTTAAAATCAAAAAACCAATATCGCGATCGCTACAGATTTAATGGTATGTTTAATTTTGAGATTAGAAAACATTTAGGGGAAGGTGAAACTGATATTGCTGAAATTCGTGAAAATAATAAGACTGATTATTCTTTTAATTGGAATCATAATCAGATCTTGAGGAATAATCAAACATTTAGAGGTTCAGCTAGCTATTACAGCAATGGAGAATACAATAGGGAAACAAGTATTGATCCCATTAAAAGACTTAATCAGCAGGCGATCTCAAATATTACATATACTAAAAGATGGAAAGAACCCAATGTCTCAATTAGCATCAATGCATCCAATAAACAAGATCTAATGTCTAAAAGCAAAGTAGATGTTACATCATCTTTTTATCAAGCTCCATCAAGTCTTTCTTCTACCATTACAGAAGATACTAGCACCTTACCTTCTATAAACTTTAGAGTAGCTAGAAGAAAACTATTTAAAAATCTTTCTCAAGACTCATGGGCAGGAAATATTCAATGGGATTATAGTTCACGTATAGTAAATAATTCTAAAAACTTTTACGAGGCAAATGAAATCGCAGATGAAGATGGGAATGTTTCTTATGAATGGAAACAAAATGACAATGGAGACCCTGAGAGCTCAAACAAGCTGGATGCAATGCTTAAAAATGCTTTTTCTATTAACGCTCCTTTTACTGCTTTTAAATATCTCGCTATTAATCCAAGCATTAAACTGAATTCAGATTTTGTCAATCGATATAGAGTAGCAGAGTACGATGAAGCAAATGCTCTAAGCTTTAGATATGAAGATGAAATAAAAAATAGAACAACAGGTAATGTAGGCTTGTCATTATCTACCAAGATTTATGGGGTCTTGCCAATACGATTTAATAAAATTCAATCTATAAGACATGTGATAACTCCGAGCATGCGATTTAACTTTTCACCAGATTATTTAAATAATGATAATTATTTTCAATCATTCAATGATGAATACTATGACTATTTTAATAGCTCTATTATTGGATCTACACCTACTACAAGCACTAAGAAATTAAGCTTATCCTTGGGCAATGTTTTTCAGGCAAAAATTAAAGATGGAGATAAAGAAGAGAAAATAAACATACTTTCATGGGGAATCTCCAGTGGATATAATTTTAATGCAGAACAATTTAAATTATCTAATATTAGTTCATCTATTAGAAGTAATTTAAAAAATGGTGTTTCCATAGATGCTAATTTGACACATGATTTATATAAGTTTGATGATTCAGCACAAATGAGAATCAATGAGCTAGATAGCTTTCCTAGATTAACTGGTATCAGATTAGCAACCAACTTTACATTGCTAGGAAAAACAAACGAATCAGAATCTGAATCTGAAAAAGAATTTTCAGATAGAACAAAAGAATTTCTAACAGACTTATCAAATAATAGCTGGCAAAGCAAAATAGGAGTTAGCTATACTGTAAATAAGATTAATCCTTCCAATACTATTGAAAACTTTTGGGTCAATACGAATACTAGCATGAATGTCACTCAAAATTGGAAATTAAATTATAATGCACGTTTTAGCATTAGTGATAAAAATATTGTTAGACATAATATTACCCTATATCGAGAAATAGACTGTTGGGAGCTATTTGTAGATTGGACCCCTACAGGATATGCAAAAGGTCTCTACTTTAGATTAAATTTAAAGTCTGATATACTAAAAGACTTGAAAGTAGAACAGAAAACAGGGCTATATAACACTAGGTCAAGTTTTTAGGTGTTATTGCTTAAAAAAATTATTAATGTTGTTTTGTGAAATCTAAATATCAAAAAATTAAAGGTACATTTGATATTCTTCCTCCTAATACTCAGCTATGGAGAGAGGTTGAAGATATCCTTCACAATATAAGTCAACAATTTAGCTATGAAGAAATACGCACGCCCGCGCTTGAATCAATTCATCTATTCAAACAAAATGTTGGGTATGAAACAGATGTTTCAAAAGAGATGTTTGAGTGGGAAGACCTTTCTAATCAACATATAGCATTGAAACCTGAAATGACTGCGCCTGTAGTGCGCGCTTATATTGAAGGTGGATTTTTTAGAAGCAATCCCTTATGTCGCTTATACTATATTGACTCTCTTTTTAGACGAGAAAAACCACAAAAAGGTAGGCAGCGTCAATTCCACCAATTTGGAATAGAAGCATTTGGCTCTTCTAATATAGAACAAGACATAGAAGTTATTCTTCTAGCTAACACATCTTTAAGCGCATTAAGTATTAATGAAACTATTTTACATATTAATAATATTGGTTCACCAGATACGCGAAAAAAATATGAAGAAATATTAAAAAAATACTTTTCACAAAATTTAGGTGTATTATCTAATCTGTCTCAAAAAAGGCTTGAGAATAATCCACTTCGCATACTTGACAGCAAAGAAGAAGAGGATCAATCTATTATTAATAATGCACCGATTATTAAAGAATTATTGACAGATGAAGAAAAAGAAAATTTTTGTATTCTTCTATCTAATCTAGATACATTAAATGTCAAATATGAAGAAAGTCCACATTTAGTGCGTGGGTTAGATTACTACAATGGCACTACATTTGAAATAACAACACAAAGCGATCAATCACAAAATGCACTATGTGGAGGAGGAAGATATGACTTCTTAGTAGAGCAAATGGGTGGGCCATCAACTCCAGCAATTGGATTTGCAGCTGGTATGGAACGCATGATTATGGAATCAAAACATCAAGCTGAAAATAAAAATATTGACATCTATTTAAGCTCTAATGATTCAGAAAATAGCACAAAGTGTTTTTCTCTGATAAATAATTTGATAGAAAATGACTATAAAGTCTTTTTTGACACAAATAAAAAGAATATAAAAAATCAAATCAAAGATGCTGGAAAGAAAAATGCATCATTTATAATCATTATTGATGATAAGATGTCTATCAAGAATATTAAATCAAATGAAGAGTTGATTTTTTCTAATTTTGAAGAATTATTGAATTTTTTAAAATCCCAATAATTTATATATATATATTTATATATAAATTTTTGACAATTATAATTTAATAAACGTAAGTTGACACCTATGTCCAATCAAGAAAAACTATTAATCATTGTTGAGTCGCCATCTAAGACTAAGACGATTTCAAAATATATTGATAATGCATCTGTAATTGCCAGTGTTGGCCACTTCAAAGACTTACCAAAAAAAGAAATGGGTATTGATATCGAAAATGATTTTGCGATGAAAATTAAAACAATGCCTGATAGAAAAAAATTTATTACTCAACTAAAAGCTGAAGTAAAAAAAGCAGACAGGATTCTTATTGCAACAGACCCAGACCGAGAAGGAGAAGCTATTGCAGCAGATATAGCAGAAGAAATTGAAAAAGAAATTGAAAGAGTAGAATTCACTGAGATTACTAAAACCGCAGTACAGCATGCAATCAACAATAGTAGAAGCATTAATTATAACTTAGTAGATGCGCAAAGAGCAAGAAGAGCAATTGATCGTATTGTAGGATTTACATTTTCTCCTGTTCTTTGGAAAACACTACGATCAATAAAAAATACTGGTTTATCTGCAGGAAGAGTTCAATCTGTAGCATTAAGATTATTAGTAGATCGAGAAAAAGATCGTAATAAATTTATAAAAAATACATTCTATTCTATTGAAGCTGATCTTAAATCAGATGATCATGATGGAACATTTAAAGCAAGGCTTGAAACATATGATAATCAAAAAATTGCAAAAAGCAGTGATTTTGGGAAATTTGATAGTGGATTAAAAGATGATCAACTGCTATTAATAGATAAGGAAAAAGCTGATAATATAAAAACTGAGTCAGAAAAAAATGATTGGAAAATAAACAAAATTGAATCTAAGCCTACTTCTAGCTCTGCTGCTCCACCCTTTACAACAAGTACATTACAACAAGATGCTTCTAGAAGATTTGGTTATTCTCCAAAGAGAACAATGGTCCTTGCACAAAAATTATATGAACAAGGATTTATTACTTATATGCGAACAGACTCTACGCATCTATCTAAAGAAGCTTTGTCTGCTTCCAAAGATTTTATTTTAGATAAATTTGGTGCAGAGTTTTTGCCTGATTCTGTTAATATCTATAAAAATAAAGTTGCAAATGCTCAAGAAGCTCACGAAGCAATTCGACCTGCAGGAAGAACATTTAAAAACCCTGGACAGATATTAGATGTGCTTGGCAAAGATGAAGCAAAATTATATGAACTAATCATGAATAGAACATTAGCATCTCAAATGAAACCAGCACAATATATAAGAACTAATGTTGAAATAATAAATGGAAAAGCTATCTATCGTGCTAGCGGGAATATTACAACATTTAAAGGGTATACTGTGGCATATGAACAAGCATTGTCCAGAAATCAGAGTGCTGACACTGCTGCATTACCTCCTATAGAAGAAAATTCTAATATTACACATACTAATATAGAGAGCTTGGAAAAAAATACTACACCGCCAAGAAGATTTTCGGAAGCAATGCTTGTTAAGGAAATGGAAGCTAGAGGTATTGGACGTCCATCAACTTATTCGTCTATATTAGATAAACTGGTAAAAAAAGAATATGTGATTAAGAAAAATAAAACTCTTATTCCAACATTTGTCGGTATTGCTGTTAGCCAATTATTAGAGAATCATTACTTGCCCTTATTTAATGAAGAATTTACAGCAGGCATGGAAAGAAAATTAGACGATATCTCTCGATCTGAAAATAGCTATACTGGCGTATTAGATGAATTTTATAATGGCGGAGGAGATTATGCGGGTGTAGCTAAGCTATTAAAAGAAAAAATTGATATTGCAAAAGCGTGTACAGTAAAGATATCAGATACAACTGATATACGTATTGGAAAATTTGGTCCATATATAGAAAAAGAAAGTGGAAATATCACAATACCACAAGATTTGTTTTTAGGAGAATTAAATGAAACTGAGATTGATAAGCTCGGTAAAATGCAAAAAGAAGATAATATTATTGGGAAATTCAACAATGAAGAAAATATTCTTTTAAAAGTGGGAAGATATGGGCCTTATGTAGAATTACAAGATAGCAAAAAAAGAGCTTCTATTCCAAAAGGAACACCATCCGAAGATATAGATGAAAAAATGGCATCCGATCTTTTAAGCCTTCCTAAAAAATTGGGGACTCATCCTGAAACTGGAGAAGATATACTAGCAACATTTGGTCCTTATGGACCTTATGTAAAGTGTGGTAAGATTAATGCATCTATGAAATCTACTGATAGCCCACTAACGATTACTTTAGAAGAAGCTACTAAGCTAATTAAGGATAGAAAATTAAAATTTGAACCAACAATTTTAGGATCTGATCCAAAAACAAAAAAAGAAATTGCAATCAAAAGAGGTAGATTTGGACCCTATGTAACAGATGGTAAGAAAAATGTATCTCTTAAAGGATATGCAATTGAAGATGTCACATTAGAAGAGGCAATTAAATTAATAGCAGAAAAAAAATGATAAGACAAATTGTTTTAACCTTTAGCGCTATTACTTTACTTTTTAGTTTTCAATCTTCGTTAGAAAATCGTTTATATTCATTAAATCGCCAATTAATGTGTCCAGTATGTGATGGTCTCACCTTAGAACAATCTCAAGCAAATATTGCAGTAGAAATGCGTGCAGAAATTAAAAAAATGGTGATTAAGGGAATGACAGATCAAGAGATTAAAGATTATTATGTAGAAAAATATGGAATATATATACTAGCAGACCCACCTAAAACAGGATTTGATACTCTTGTTTTCATTGGGCCTATATTATTTGGATTCCTTGGATTAATAATATTGTACAGGTATTTATTTTCTTAACTACTATACTTAAATTATTTAAATGAATAAGCAACACTTAGATAAAATTATTTCACTATGCAAAAGAAAAGGTTTTGTATTTCCTAATTCTGAAATATATGGCGGACTGAAAGCTTCATATGATTATGGACCTTTAGGTATAGAGCTAAAAAAATCAATATCAGAACTATGGTGGAAAGAAATGACGCAGGCACATAAAAATATTGTAGGACTTGATAGTGCAATTATGATGCATCCTGATGTATGGGAAGCGAGTGGGCATATCGCAAACTTCAATGATCCTATGACCGACAACAAAGATAATAAAAAAAGATATCGTATAGATGACTTACTATCACAACAAAAGTCAAAAATTATTGATGTTATTTGTAGCGAACTAAACATAAAAAATACAGATGGCGATGATATATATAACGACATTGCCCAAACTATATTAAATAATGGATCAAAATCTGATGGATTGTTAGAAAAAGCTGGTGTTATAGATCCTCATTCTGGCTCAGTCGGAAAATGGACTCCTGCTGTACAATTCAACCTGATGTTTAAAACAGGCTCAGGCCCTTCAGAAAAAACAGGTAAAAATATTTATCTACGCCCTGAAACTGCACAGGGGATTTTTATTAATTATTTATTAGTACAAAACACAATGCGCTTAAAAGTTCCATTTGGTATTGCACAAATTGGTAAAGCATTTCGCAATGAAATTGTAGCACGAAACTTTATCTTTAGAACTAGAGAATTTGAACAAATGGAAATGCAATATTTTGTGCATCCATCAGAAGATGAAAAAAACATGGATTTATGGAAACAAAAAAGGTTTGATTTCTATACCAATCACTTGGGCATTAATGCTGAAAATTTAAAATTTCACCAACATAATAAAGATGCTCTAGCTCATTATGCAAAAGATGCGTATGATATTGAATATAATTTTCCATTTGGCTGGGGTGAAGTTGAAGGGATTCATAATAGAACAGACTTTGACTTAAAACAACATGAAAATCTATCCGGTAAAAATATGACTTACTTTGATACCAAGTCTCAAGAAAAATATCATCCATATATTATTGAAACATCTACTGGATTAAATAGATTATTTTTAATGATACTATGCGAAGCTTATTTTGAAGACACTGACAATAATAGAATTGTATTGCGCCTACCATATGAATTGGCGCCTATTAAGGCAGTAATATGTCCATTGGTGAAAAAAGATGGTCTACCTGAAAAAGCTATGTCTCTATTTAATGAACTCAACCAAGCTTTCCCTTGTGTTTATGATGAGCAAGGCTCTATTGGGAAACGTTACTATCGACAAGATGAAGCTGGAACGCCGTTTGGTATTACATTAGATCACGATACATTAGAAGATAATTCAGTAACAATACGTGAAAGAGATTCAATGCAACAAACACGAATACCAATCGAGAAAATAGCTACATTCATTAGCGAAAATAAATAGGAGCAATGCTATGAGATCTGCTAATCCCGCATTAAACAATAATACTTTTAGAAATACTGGGCGTTTTTCTGGGACGCAAGCAATGACTATTGATGGAACAGTAAATAAAACTGCTCTAGGACTGCTCTTATTAATGACATCAGCTATTTATAGCTGGAATAATCCAGCTACAGCTTTAATGCTATTTTGGCCAATTACTATTTTCACATTCATATTATTAATGATTACTATTTTTAATAAAAAAGCTGCTCCCTATACTGTTCCACTTTATTGTCTCGCTGAAGGCGTAGTTCTTGGAGGAATATCTGCAATGGCAGAGTCGATGTATCCTGGAATTGCTAATCAAGCTATTTGTTTAACTTTTGGGATTCTAACTGCACTACTACTTTTATATAAAAGCAAATTAATTGCAGTAACAGATAATTTTAGATTAGGTGTATTCTCAGCAACATTTGGTATTCTCATTGTTTATATCTTAAATATGATTCTGTCGCTTTTTGGAGTGTCATTTATGGGGTCATTATTTGGTAATGGTACAACTGGTATTTTATTTTCATTATTTGTTATTGGAATTGCATCAATGAATTTGGTATTAGATTTTGATTTTATAGAACAAGGAGCAGAAAATGGTGCTCCTAAATATATGGAATGGTATGGTGCATTTGGGCTAATGATTACCTTAATCTGGCTCTATGTTGAAATTTTAAACCTGCTAATGAAATTGCGTAGCAGAAGGTAATATACGCTCCTCTTTAATAATATTGACATTAATCTCCTCTTACAACTAAGTTACATCAACTAAGGGTAGAAGCACTTCTATTTATAGAGGAGCTGCATACCAAATTTTTATTAATATGTACATAAACAAAGGAAGAAAGACAATGAGAAAGCTATATAATGTGATAGCGCTAGTTATGATGTCTAGCTTTATGTTTGCACAAGGTTCAGTCTCAGGTACCGTGACTGATGGAGCAGGTAATGCTCTTTTTGGTGCAAATGTAACAGTTGAAGGAACATCATCTGGTGCTGCAACAGCAGCCGACGGATCATATTCAGTCGACGGTGTTTCAAGTGGTTCCTATACTGTAACTGCTTCATACATTGGATATGAATCTGCAAGTGTTTCTGTAAATGTAGATGGTTCTGCAACCGCAAACTTCTCACTAGCATCTAGTGCAGTTTCTGGTAATTCTGTCTCAGTTCTTGGATCTCGTTTTGCAAGAAATGTAGACGAACAAGCAGTACCGGTAGAAGTCATTACTGAGCTTGAAATTCGTGCATCTGGTTTCACTGAAACCAATGAACTATTACAAGCATTAGTACCATCTTATAATTCGCCTAAAGGCTATATTACAGATGGTTCTGACCATATGAGACCTGCTACCTTACGTGGTATGGCACCAAATCAGACTCTAGTACTAGTAAATGGTAAAAGACGTCATCAGGGTGCATTAGTACACGTAAATGGTTCAGTTGGTCGTGGTTCAACTCAGGTTGACTTAAATGCTATTCCAGCAAGTGCAATTTCTAAAATTGAAGTCTTGCGTGATGGTGCTGCAGCTAAGTATGGATCTGACGCTGTTGCAGGTGTTATTAATTTAATATTAAAAGAAACTGGTGGAGCCGATATGAGCGTTACCTACGGTCAAAATTATTCTTATTTTGAAAGAGGTTATGCTGCAGGCGAAGGCCTAATTGATGGACAAGATGCAAGTACGTATTCTTGGGATCTTGATGATGACCATGAAGGTACTGGATACTTACCATACAGTGCAGACCGTGGTTATGCACGTTCAGGTCTTGAAACAGTTTTAAAAGAAGATGGAAGAAACCTAATTATTCATGCTGGTAACGGAATGGAAATATTTGGTGGAAATCTATATTTAAGTGGTCAAATTCGTGACGGTGGTCGTACAAATCGTGCGGGTCTTGATCCAAGAAGACAGTACTTTGCGGGTATGGATGCAGAAGAACATGCATTCGATAGAGAAAATCACCGTATTGGTGCTGGTAAGTTTGAACAAGTAAGTTTAATGTGGAATGGTAGTTTCCCTATGGAACGTGGTACTTTCTACACATTTGGTGGATATAATACACGAAATGGTGAAAGTGGATGTTACTACAGAAGAGCACAAGATAATCGTACTCTTCGTGCATGGTATCCAGATGGATTCTTACCTCTAATTAGCCCAGAACTTTCAGACAAATCTTTTGCAGTTGGAATGAAAGGTCTTATGGGAGATTATGCATATGATCTAAGTTTAACAAATGGATCAAATGATTTTGCATGGGGTATGACAAACAGTCATAACGCAACCTATGGTACTGGACCGGGGCAACAGTCTGATTTCGATCTAGGAACATTAGGTTACAGTCAAACTACTATAAATTTTGATTTAACTACTCAAAAAGAGATTGATGGGTTCGCTGGACCAGTAAGTCTTGCTATGGGTGCTGAAATCCGTTCGGAAAACTATACTATCGAAGCTGGTGAAGAAGCAGGTTATGCTGATGGCGGTTTTGATGTATTAGACGGTCCAAATGCAGGCGCAGGCGCAGCAGTTGGTTGTCAATGTTTACCAGGATTAGCTCCTAATAATGAGCAAGACCGTGATAGAGACGCGCTTAGTTTCTACGTTGATGCTGAAGCAGATGTTAAAGACGGCTTATTAGTAAATGTTGCCGTAAGAGCAGAAGACTACAGTGACTTCGGTAATCACGCAACTGGTAAAGTTGCTATGAGATATGAAATACAAGATGGCCTAGCTGCTAGAGGTTCAATTAGCACAGGATTTAGAGCGCCAGCTTTACAAGAAGCGTATTTCTCATCTATTGCAACAAACTTTATTGACGGAATACCTTACGAAGTAGGTACTTTCCCAGTTGATACAGAACCAGCTAAGGCTTTAGGTGCTAAACCACTTGAACCTGAAACATCACAGAACATTTCAATGGGTATGACTTATAAAGATGATACGTTTAGTTTAGCAGTAGATGCTTATAGCATTACTGTAGATGATCGTATTACTATGAGTGAAACCTTTAAGGGTTCTGGTGCTACTTCTGATATGGCAACATTCTTTGCTGACAGAGGTATTCCTGCCGTTGGTGGTAGATATTTCTTTAACGGAATTAATACTGAAACAAATGGATTAGATATAGTTGCAACTATGAATCGTGACCTTGCAAATGGTACACTTTTATTAAAAGCAGCTATGAACTTCAATGATACTGAAGTTACTAATAAAGGTGATCTTGTAACTCCATCAGCGCTAGCTGATTATACAGGCGCTTCTTTGTTAGGTCGTTCTAACACTGTGAGATTTGAGAGTTCATCTCCTGCAGAAATGTTCCAGTTCTCAGCAAGAGTTCAAAGACCAACATCAACATGGATGGTTAAAATGAACCGTTGGGGTGAAGTAACAATTCCTTCAGGAAGTGTAGAAAGAGAACAAGTACTAAGCGGAAAATGGACTACAGACATGGAATATTCATTCCAGGCAAATAGCCAAGTTCGTGTTTCATTTGGTATGAATAACGTTTTCGATGTCTACCCAGACAAAACTATTAAAAGAAATAGTTTCAATGGAATATTCCAGCATTCTGGATATAGTCCATTTGGATTCAACGGACGTTATGTTTACACTCGTTTAGACATGACTCTATAATAGTTGAGTTAGTAGAACTGAATAAAATAAAAAGCCTCTATTTTTTGTAGAGGCTTTTTATTACCTTTTCATATCATGAGAATACATTACATAATATTAACAGCCATTGCATTACTGTGCGCTAGTTGTAACACACAAAACAATATGCAAGGCGGAGTATCTTCTACTTCTAGTATCGCATCACAAGTAGGCATTGATATTCTCAAAAAAGGTGGAAATGCATTTGATGCTATTGTTGCAACAGGATTTACATTGGCAGTTACCTCTCCTTCAAATGGAAATCTCGGTGGCGGTGGGTTTTTAGTCGCCTATACTGCAGATGGGGAAGCAATTAGTTTAGATTTTCGAGAAAAAGCTCCAGAACTTTCCTATGAAACAATGTTTCTTGATGAGAATAAACAATATAGTCGTAATCTTGCCTTAAACTCTCATAAATCTTCAGGTGTACCGGGAACGGTTAATGGCTTATTAAAAATTTTTAGTGATTATGGTTCTGGTAATTTTACATTAGAAGAAATAATGGCTCCTGCCATAGATTATGCAGAAAATGGATACCCAATTAATGGAGTTGCTGCACAAGGATTTGATTCTTATAAAGCATTATTTTTAAACGATGAAGGATCTGCTAAAATTTTTATAAAAGATATAAACAATGATATCTTGGATATTCAACAAGCTTTTATGAATGGCGAATTCTCTCAAGAAGAGTATGGAAAAAAATTAGCTAATATTGATGAGTGGCAAGAAGGTGATATTTTAATACAAAAAGATTTGGCAAATACATTAAAGCGTATTGCTAAAAATGGTAATTCTGGATTTTATTCTGGTAAAACAGCAGAACTGATTATACAAGAGATGGTTGCTAATAATGGTTTTATAACAAAAGAAGACTTGCTCAACTATCATTCAGTCTATCGAGAGCCTATAATAGGCACATATAGAAACAATCAAATTATTTCTATGGGTCCACCAAGTTCAGGTGGAGCATTATTAGTACAAATGTTTAATATGATTGAAAACTTTGATATAAAATCTATGGAAAGAAACTCTACAGAATTTGTACATCTTTTAACGGAGGTACAAAGACTAGCCTATGCAGATAGAGCAATACACCTAGGAGATCCAGATTTTTGGCCTAGTCCGATTCCTATGTTAACATCAAAAGAGTATGCAAAAGAAAGGTTGTCATTAATATCAATGAGTTCTGCTACTCGTAGTACAGAAATTGCAGCAGGTAAAAACCTTTCAAAAGAAAGTGTAGAAACAACACATTATTCAGTAATGGATAATCAAGGTAATGTTGCAGGAATTACTACTACGCTTAATATGAGTTACGGGAATAAAAAAATAGTAGATGGTGCTGGATTTTTATTAAATAATGAGATGGATGATTTCTCATCTAAGCCTGGCACAGCAAATGCATTTGGATTAATTGGATATAAAGCCAATGCTATTGCACCATTTAAACGACCACTTAGCTCTATGAGCCCTACAATTATTATTGATAGTGAAGGCACTCCGATTTTAACAATTGGTGCTGCTGGTGGATCAAGAATTATTACTGCAGTATTACAGACCATTATTAGTGTTGTAGATCATAATTTGAATATACAAGAAGCTATTGATACACCACGAACACATTCTCAATGGTTGCCAGATAATTTAAGATATGAGAAAAATTCTCTCACTAAGGAAACTATTAATGAACTAGAAGAATTAAATCATATATTTGAACATGACGGTGTTGTAGAAAGAGGTGTATATGGACTCGCGCAAACACATGGAGTACAATTAAAAGATAATAAATTTATAACAGGTTTTGATAAGAGAGGAAAATACGATGAAAATGAAGGCATTACATACTAATAAGTCATTAATTGCAATAACACTGCTAATAACTATAATTCTTTTAGGTTGTAGCGATAGCAATCGCGCTACACAATCAACAGTACCTACGCCCACTGTTATTTATACGCCTGGAGAAATAGTATCAGACGGTCAAGGTTATGTTCAATATAGGGTTGGTAATACTCCTGTGATTATTACGGTACCTCATGATGGGACATTGGTTCCATCTTCAATGGCAGACCGCACTGGAGATACAGCACGTGCAGTAAATACAAGAAAAGTAGCAGAACAATTTGCAGTATTTTTTAATGCAAATTCGAACGGTCTTTTTCCACATATTATCTATAATAACGTTAGTCGTACAAAATTAGATCCTGATGCAAATGTCACAGATGGAGCGCAAGGTAATAGTTATGCTACCTTGTCATATGGCACATATCACAGTTATTTACAAACAGCTATTGATTCTGTAGAGGCTCATTTTGATTCAGGGGTACTACTAAATCTTGTTGAACATGATCATTCTGTGCAACAAGTTGAATTGGGATATCTATTATCTGCAAATAATTTAAATCTATCAAATAGCGCACTTAATTCATATAGCAGTCAATCTAGCGTTAATCAAATGGCCTCTATTTCTGCAGCTACATTTTCAGAGGTAGTTAGAGGATATAGTAGTTTTGGTAATTTATTATTTGGCTCATCATACAATGGGTATAGTTTTAGTGTTGTACCAACACTAGACAACCCATCTCCAGGTGCTAATCCATATACATCCGGAGGATATACTTTAGAAACCTATGGTAGCAGCGATAGTGGCAAGATTAATGCGATTGAAGTAGCTACTCCATATGCTGGTTTTAGAGATAATGCCAATGCTTATCGTGCAGTAGGAGTGGTCTTAGAAAATGCTACTAAACAGTTTTATCAAGAACAAGTAGGTAAGGTTATTTACTAAAAATTTATCTTAACGCGTTAGCTTTATTTAAATACTCGGTAGCATCTTCAAGTCTGCCTTCTCCAAAGTAGGTACGATATACCCCATAATAATAACTAGCATTATTTGGATCAGCATCAATCAATTCTAAATAATATGTTCTAGATTTTCTCCATCTTTCTGCTTGTTCAAGTGCTTTTGCAAGACCCAATAAAGCTTCTTTATCATCAGGAGCTAGAAAATATGCTTCTTCAAAATTATATTCTGCTTCTTCAAATTCCTTCATATTTAAATACACTAATCCTCTATTAAAAAATAAATCTACTTTTTCTTTATCATCTTCAGATTGCTCAATTGCAGAATCAAGATGTATCAATGCAGATTCAAAGTCTTCTTTTGCAAGATATAAAGCTCCTAGGTTTTTAAGAGCAGATACTTCATTAGGGTTAACTGATAAAGCGCTTTCATAATATCCTAACCCTTTATCAAAATCGCCTAAACGCACTGCGCTCTGTCCTGCGCTAACAAGAAGCGCTAAACTGACATCGGCTGGTATGTCTGGCAAATCTAATGCTTGGTCTATGTATTTAAATGTGTTTTCTTTGTCACCTTTTACTGAATAATATAGGCCAAGTAGCGCATATGCACCTGGTTGTGAAGGATCTAATTCTTTAGCTTGCATTGAAGTTGCAATAGCTTGGTCTATTAATGCATTTCTTTTATCCGGATCGCTTACTTTGTTTAACAAGCCTAAAAATCCAGACGCTCTATAATAAATTAAATTATAACTTTTTGTCATTGAAGCTGCAACAGCTTGAGACATTAATATTTTTTTATCATTTGGAGTAGGACGAATCTTAGCGCTTGCTGAAGCAGTACTTGCAATATCCATGTACTCTTTTACTTTAGCCCAATTTTGTGATCTAGGATAAATTTTATCTGCTAAATGAAATGCTGCTTCCCACTTGTCCTTTGGGTGATTTAAAGCTTTCAATAAAAATTCCTCGGCCTTGTCCCATTCTTTATCTTTTAATCTAATTTTTGCAGACTCTAAATCTTGTCCAGCAAATAGCGTAGAAACCAATATTAATGTAAGAAAAAAGTTTTTTATAATTCTCATAAGTATATATCCTCCAGTTATAGGAACAAGTTAGTAGTATTATTATCAGATTTCAATAGGTAAGACTTGATTTAATCCATTCTTTGCGTATGGAATATTCTTCGTCAGAAAATCCTATCAGACCTTTATGAGCAATATTTTCAATACAAAAAGAAGCCATTGTTGCACCAGATATCATAGAATCTTGTATATTTTTACCGTTCATTTTAGACGATAAGAGACCTCCTGCAAAAGAGTCTCCTGCTCCAGTGGTATCCATAACTTTTTTAACCGGATATGCGCCTATAGAGAAATGATTATTGTTGTCAAAAAAAGATGCTCCATCTTCTCCTTGTTTAATGATTAAACTATCAGAGCCCATATCTAATATGTATTTCGCCATATCCTCTAAATTAGGATTTTTTAATCCACATAAATGAATGGCCTCATTATAATTAATACACAACAAATTAGATTTGGAAATAATTTTTTTCAACTCGCTCTTAGCTATATCCATATACAACTTAAAAGTATCTAATATGACAAATGGTTTTGATTCAATTTGATTTAAAAGAGTAAGTTGCAAATGAGGGTGAGTGTTGCCCAGCAATAAGTATTCACAATTTTTTGAATTTTGTGATAAAACTGGTTCATATTTTTCTGAAACTCCAGGATCCACATAAAGTGTCTCTCGTGTTGAAAAATCGTCAGCGTACTCACCGCCCCAAGCAAATGTGTTGCCTTGCTCTATTTTTAAGTCTTCTAAATTAATAGAATGTTCACCTAGAAGAGTAAAGTGTTCTTTCGAAAAATCATTTCCTACCATTCCAACGATTTGGCATTCTTTCTTTTTAGTCGCTAACAATGCGTAAGATGCTGATCCTCCCAACACATCTGAGTAGGAACCATACTTATTAACAATTTTATCAATGCTAATTGAACCAAAAACTAGAGCTTTATGTGATTGATTTGAACTCATAAAATTTTTTATTAAGATATGAAAGTAATCTAAATGAAAAAAGAAAAAATAGTATTGGGTATTAGCGGAGGTGTTGATAGTTCTGTTGCAGCTATCTTATTACAAAAAGATGGATATGATGTACATGGCGTCTTTATGAAAAATTGGGATGACAAG
>Ga0208764_10000155_pt1 | contig 38741 bp, 40 predicted proteins | sample ETNtaG_18_FD_185762 | JGI IMG/M metagenome (GOLD analysis project Ga0208764, IMG submission 185762) | Marine microbial and viral communities from oxygen minimum zone, Eastern Pacific Ocean - ETNP201302SV91 (SPAdes) (version 2) | ecosystem: Environmental > Aquatic > Marine > Oceanic ... | reverse complement strand
TGCTTTCCATTGGAATAGTATATTCAGAATCCCACTTATATACCCCAACAACATAATTTAATGGGCCATCTAAATCACTTGTCAGTCTAATCTCATGACTTGTTTGTTCATACTCAGCATTACGATCAGTATGGTAAAGAGTTAGCGGAGTACCATCCCAATCTTGATCAACTACCTCATCGGTAGTTTTTCTTCCTAAAATATAATCCAACTTATGGTTATCAGAGATATCCCATCTAACTTCTATTATACCTGTAAAGCTTTCAAATGATGCATCTCTCCTTTTTGGTTCATTATTGTAAACCGTGTAACGGTTACCACTTTGAGGAACACCTAAACCAGGAGAACATTGCCCATAAACAGCACACCACCAAGTTGTTGCACCCCCTAAATTTAGAGCTGTATGGGCGTCTTGATCTTGTTGTTCATCAGTAAGAGTTAATTCAACTTCTAAGTTTTCACTTACTTGAAATAGAGAATTTAAAGTAATTTGAGTGTATTCCTCTCTACCTAGGTCTTTTCCATCAACTGCATTAGTTAGATATCCTTCTTTTTGCTCTCTATGAGTTCCAGTTATTTTAAAAGCTGCATCAGGTGTGCCGAAATTAAAAATCCCATCAATCACACTTGTATCATAATCACCATATCCAACTCTAATTTTACCGCCCATTTCACCCGTTGGTTTTGTTCTAGTTAAATTTATAACGCCAGCTACTGTATTTCTTCCAAATAATGTTCCTTGTGGTCCTCTTAAAATTTCTACACTTTCTAAATCAATTGTTTTAAGCATTGCGCCAGAATTGGCTCCAATAAAAACCCCATCCAATACAACACCGGTTGTGGGGTCAAAATTCTTCTCAACATCTGAAACGCCAACACCTCGAATAAATATTGCTGTAGGACTCCCTGGCCCTTGCTGTAAATCATCTATTATTAAATTAGGTGAATCCGCCGCTAAATCTCTAATATCAGTAGGAACACGATTTTCAATATCTCTTGCGCTTAATGCGCTAACAGATAAAGCTGTTTCCTGAATATTTTCTTCCTTTTTTCTTGCTGTAACGACAATCTCTTCTATGCCTTCAGATATTCCTGCAGTCTGTGCATTAGAATAATTAATTGTAAAAATTGATGTAATTATAAAACTTATTAATATACTAAAATTTAAAGTTAATTTCATATACCTATCCCCTATATATTTTTATAAACTTCCAAATAAAATAATTAAAATTATCTTAGCAAAAATAAAAAATTGTTCAATTTAATTAGAAAATATTTAAATTTAATTGCTATCTTTTTCTTCTATGTATTGTTTTTCCATGTTGTCGCAAATTAAATTATAATTGAATTTAAAAGCATTAATCATTTCATCACTTCTACCTTCATCAGCCTTAAAGTGACCGCACCAAATGATATCGGTCGTATCCTTAGTTTCATCATTTATATTTATTGTACAAACATAATTCTCTACTGGTAAGCAAGATTTATCGATCACAGAATAACTAAAAAAAGATTCTTCATAAAAACCATCAAGCCTTTCTATAACCTCACCTTGATAAACTTTTTCTAGATAAACAAATCTTACATCGCCTGGAGAATTAGTAAAATCTTCTGGTAATTTAACTTCCTTAATTGTTTTAGGTAATAGCGTTTTAATGTCGCCAAAGGCCCTTATTCTCTTCCAAAAATAATTTTTAGGTACATTAACAGTTCTATGAACTTTAGACTCATAATACATTTTAAATATTACTCACTTATTGATCTATAAGAGCTTTCCCAAAAAATAAGCGGATTACCTTTGTTAATACTATAGTCAGTAACATTGGCTATTAATATTGAGTGATCCCCTGAATCAATGGACTTATCTTTTGAACATGAAATCCAACCTATGCAATTTTTAATTTTTATTCCTTTTTCATTTTGAATACAATCTATTGACTCCAAAGAGTGATCATTTTTTTGAGATAGTAAATGAGCAACTTCTTTTTGAGAATCAGAAAGAAAATTAATTACATAATTATCTAAATTTATTATTTCTTGATATAAATCCGATACTTTATCCAAGCACCATAAAATCATTGGAGGATTTAAAGATAATGATGTGTATGAGTTAATAGTTATACCTAACTTTGAACCCTTACTACTTACAAATGTTATAACAGCTACTCCTGTAGCAAATTTTCCAAAGGTTCCACGGAGCTCTTTATCTGATTTATCTAGCATTTAATTAGCTATTTATAATAACTGGAAGATCCGAATAACCTTTAACAAAACTTGATCGTATTCTTGTTGGCTCTCCAACAACTTCAATATTATCGAATCTTTTCATTATTTCTTCCCATAATATTTCCAATTGAAGATCCGCCAATCTATTACCAACACATCTATGAATACCAAAACCGAAAGATAAATGACTGCGAGGCCTTTCTCTATCTATAATAAAAGAGTTAGCATCTTTAATTACATCTTCATCTCTATTTCCTGATACATACCACATTATGACTTTATCACCTTTTTTTATTAGTTTTCCGCCCAATTCAATATCTTCAAGTGCAGTTCTCCTCATATATGCAAGAGGAGTTTGCCATCTAATAATCTCAGGAACCATAGTCTTTATTAATGAGTGATCATTTCTTAATTTATCATATTGATCAGGGTTTTGATTTAAAGCTAATATGCCTCCTGTCATAGAATTTCTAGTTGTATCATTTCCTCCAACTATTAAAAGAATAAGATTTCCAAGATATTCCATTGGATCCATATCTCTTGTTTCAGGATTGTGAGCTAGCATAGAAATCAAATCAGTTTTTGGTTCAGAATTTACCCTTTCATTCCACAGGCGTGTAAAATATTCTAAACACTCATATAATTCTTTCTCTCTTTGTTCTTCTGATTCAACAACTCCATCCCCTGGTCTTGCTGTAGATACATCTGACCACCTAGTTAATTTCATTCTATCCTCGAAGGGAAAATCAAATAATGTTGCTAACATTCGTGTTGTAAGTTCAATAGAAACTGTATCTACCCAATTAAAAACTTCATTTCTTGGCAAATTATCTAATACATCTTCAGTTCTTTCCCTGATAAGACCTTCCATATTTTTTAAGTTACTTGGAGCTACAACAGGATTTACAGCTTTTCTTTGAATGTCATGCTTAGGAGGATCCATTGCAATAAACATTGGGGTAGTAAAATCCTCATCGGGATCAAATAATGTTATCGCTCCTTCAGATGAGAAAACTTTATGATTAGTATCGACGCTCATAATATCTTTATATTTTGTTACTGACCAATACGCTCCAGCTTCCTCTACGCACGATTCAGGACAATAATGAACAGGATCCTCGTTTCTTAATCTCTCAAATAATGGAAATATTGCATCTCCATACATAAAAATATCTGAATTAGCCATGTCAATTTTTTCAATTGGAATAGAATTAGGGTCAATAGTTGGATTCCAGGTTTCTGGATGAAGAAGCTCTTTATTCATTATTTATAATCTCCCATACTTTTTTAGAATTAATTGGCATATTTAATCCTTCAGTATTGTAATCACCTAAAGCATTTATAACAGCATTAACATATGCCGTCGTGGATGCAACAGTTCCTGCCTCTCCACAGCCTTTTGCGCCTAATAAATTTGTTGTACATTCTGCATCTTCATTAAATTCTATATTAAAATGAGGAAAATCATCAGCTCTAGGCATTTGATAATCCATATAAGATCCATTAACTAATTGACTAGTTTCATCATCGTAGATTGCATGTTCACACATCGCCTGACCTAATCCTTGAACAATTCCGCCATGAACTTGTCCGGCCACCAAAAGAGGGTTAATGATCTTTCCGAAATCATCCGCTGCATAATAATCAACTAGCTCTATATTTCCTGTATCCCTGTCAACCTCTACCTCACATATATGACAACCATTTGGATAAGTTGGGTCTTTATGCTCATAAGCACTAATTCCATCTAATGATTTAGTATTAGATTTTTCTTCTGCAATTTTAGCTACGGAGAAAAGATCAATATTTCTATTTGTTCCCTTTACCTCAAATAAAGGGCCTGAGTCAGTATTGTATTCTATCTCATCAATTGAAGTCTCTAATTCACTAGCGGCAATCTCCATACCTTTCGTCAAAACATTATTAGAAGCATCATTTATGGCGCCGGCAGCAAAATATAATGACTTTGAGCCTCCTGTTCCACCACCACCTGGTAAATCATTACTATCACCAAAATGAATTGAAACATCCTCAGGATTAACTCCCAATTTTTCAACAACAATTTGAGTCCATGCGGTCTCATGACCTTGCCCAGTTGCCATCGTTCCAGTAAACACCTTCACCTTGCCATCACTAGAAACAATAATTCTTGAATCTTCTTGCCCTTCACCTTGAGTTCTTTCTACATAATAAGAAATTCCAACGCCTCTTAATTTATTTCTTTTTTCAGAATCATTTTTTCTAGATTCAAAATTTTCAAAAGACGAATTTAATAAAGAAATATCAGTTGTTTTATCAAAGTCACAACTGTCAAAAGGAATAACCGGATCCTTTGTTTGCCCCAAATCAGAACTTTGCACATAATTCTTTCTTCTTATTTCTATTGGATTTAGTGACATATCTCTAGCAGCTTGATCAACTAGTCTTTCAATAACATAACTTGCTTCAGGCCTTCCAGCTCCTCTATAAGCATCAATAGGGACTGTATTTGTATAAACAACCTTAACATTATTCGTCATAACAGGAATATTATAAACACCTACATGCATACCGGCTGCTGCTAAGGTTGGAATAAATATTCCAAATTGGGATAAATAAGCTCCTACTGATGCAACTGTATCAACTTTAACGCCAAGAAACTTCCCTTCTTCATCCAAAGCTAAATAAGCATCAGTTACATGATCTCTTCCTTGCGCATCACTTAAAAAAGATTCTGATCTAGTCGCCGTCCATTTAACTGGTCTAGATAAAAGTTTACTAGCATGCATAACAGCAATGTATTCCGGAAAACACATCATCTTTAAACCAAAACCACCACCAACATCTTTAGTAATTACCTGAATATCTTCTTCTTTAATATTTAAGGTATTTGCAAGTCTTTCTCTCATAGCATGAGGTCCTTGACTTTCGACATGTACAGTAAATTTATTTGTATCACTTTCAAATATAGATACCGCCGATCTAGGTTCTATTGGATTAACTACAATTCTATTATTTATTAAATGAACATGCGAAATATGATGAGCTTCTTTTTCAACTTTTTGCCAATCATCATCAGAACCTATACCCCAATCAACTGCACAGTTCGATGAGAATTCATCAAATAACTTAGGAGAATTTTGATCAAGAGCCTTTGCTGTATCAGAATTACTTGGAAGCTCTTCATATTCAATTAAAACATGATCGGAAGCATCTAAAGCTTCATTAATAGAATCTGCAATTATGAAAACAACTGGATCCCCTACATGTCTAACAACTTCATTAGCAAGAATAGGCTTCTTACTTGCATTCATTGGTGTTCCGTCTTTATTTTCTAAAAAATCTATAACTGACATATGAGTGATGCCATCATTTATAAAGTTATCGGCAGTGAAAATATCAATTACACCGGGCATTTTCTTTGCCTCTTCAATATCAATTTTTAATATTTTGGCGTGTGCGTATGGAGATCTAACAAATGCTCCGTAACACATATTAGGAAATTTTAAATCATCAGTATATGAACCTTCTCCTGTAATTAGTCTAGAATCTTCAATACGTGTTACAGGCTGACCTACGGCAAATTTCATTAATATCTCCCCTTACCTAATTCTTATAACTAGGATCTATCTTGTCTAATTTTCTTATTAAACCAGGCCATGCTAGTTGACCAATTCCATCATCAGACGCCATGTGACCTTGTTCAGTAACTAACTCAATTACATTATTTGGGACAGGATTTAATTTTGACCCTCCAGTAAGAGCCTTAATTTGCATAGTGCATGCTCGTTCAAGAAAAAAGAGTCTAAGCCAAGCATCTGCACATGTTGCTCCAGTTGTAAGCAGCCCATGATTTTTTAGAATTAAACAATGCTTATTACCTAAATCATCAATTAATCTTTCTCTTTCATCAAGATTTAATGCAATGCCTTCATAATCATGATAAGCACAGTCATCTCTTATAATCATAGCGTGCTGACTGATGGGCAATAATCCATTTTCTTGAGCAGCTACTGCAACTCCATCATTTGAATGAGTATGAATTACAGCATGGTTATTTTCTCCATTCGCATGAACCGCAGAATGAATAGTAAATCCAGCTGAATTAACATCATAATTTGTCTCAGAAACTTTATTTCCTTCAAGATCTATTTTAACTAAATCAGAGGCACACATTTCCTCAAAAAGTAATCCGTAAGGATTTAAGAGAAAATGTTCAGGCTCTGAAGGAACTCTTACAGAAATATGAGTAAACACAAGATCGTCCCAACCATATAAAGCCACTAACCTATATAATGCAGCTAATTCTACTCTTGCATTCCATTCTTCCTCAGAAACAGAATCTTTAATTTTAGAATTCATAATTTAACATTACAATTTTTATAAAAATTTAACCAGTTTTATTTAAAAACCATGCCTATAGTTTGTTTTACTGCATGATCCCAATGAAAAATAATATTTTCCCTTAAATCTTTATCAATGCATGGATTAAAATTATCATATTTTGTTAAATTTTTTTCAAATTCACTAAAATTACTAATATTCTTTGATCCAATTCCCGAGACTATAGCAGCACCTAAAGAGGTAGCTTCTTTTTCAAATGATTTTGATATAGTGATATTACATATATCTGAAAGATTTTGTAAAAACCATTGATTTTCAGCCATTCCACCATCAACTTTCACTTTATTAAAGGAATTAATAGAGTGGTTAGAAATATCTGCTTTTATGGCATTAAGAAGGTCATTAGTTTGTAAAGATACAGACTGTATAGCAGATAAAATAATGTCATTCTTATCTGAATCCCTAGTTAATCCAAAAATAGAAGCTCTAGATTTTGTATCCCAATATGGAGCACCAAGCCCAGTAAATGCTGGAACAAGTACAATTCCAGGATTTATATTTGTTGATGATAGTATATTATCAATTTCTTTATAATTATCAACTATTTGTAGGTTATTCTTTAACCAATCTATAATAGCGCCAGCCATAAAAATCGATCCCTCTAGTGCATAAGATAACTTACCATTAATCTTATAGCCTATTGTTGACAGCATGTTATTTTCTGAGCGAATAATATTATTACCAGTGTTTATAAGTGCAAAACATCCTGTGCCATATGTTGACTTAATATCACCTTCATCAAAACAAAATTGTCCAATTGCTGCAGACTGCTGATCTCCAATAACGCCAAAAATAGGTATTTTAACTAATAAAGCTTTTGATTCACCAAAATATGAATCTGAATCTCTTATTTCTGGTAAAATTGTTTTTTTAATACTAAAAATCTCTAGTAAGTCATCATCCCAGTCTAATGAATTAATATTAAAAAGATTGGTTCGTGATGCATTCGTTATGTCAGTGGCAAATATCTCTCCTTTTGTTAAATTCCATATAATCCATGAATCTATTGTGCCAGCACACACTTCATCCTTATTAATCTTGTCTCTTACACCATCAACATTATCTATTATCCAGGCTATTTTTGTTGATGAAAAATAAGGATCAAGTAACAATCCAGTTTTTTTACTTACTATTTCCTCTAAATTTTTATCCTTTAATTCTTTGCATTTTTTTTCTGTTCTTCTGTCTTGCCATACTATCGCATTATACAAATACTCTCCCGTTAATTTATCCCATAAAACAACTGTTTCTCTTTGATTGGTGATTCCTAAAGAAGATATAGAAACATCATTATTTTTTTTAATTACATCATTGCAGCAAAAAATTACGCTTTCTATTATTTCCTTTGGATTATGCTCAACCCATCCGTTTTGAGGAAAGATTTGTTTAAAAGTTTTTTGAGATGAATCAACTCTTTTTCCATCTCCATTAAATAAAGTAACTTTTGTAGAGGTCGTTCCTTGATCAATGACTAAATACATTTCTAACCTTATTTATGAGAAACAGGTAACTTCTTTCTTCCCCAAAAAAGGAAGGGGCCAATCCGTTCACCATTATTAATTAACCTTAAATTAGGAAATCTTTTTTTCAAATAATGTAAAGCTATTCGAGCTTCCATTTTAGCTAACTCTCTTCCTAAACAAACATGCACACCAACACTAAAGGATATTACTTTTTTACCATCTCTGTTAACATCAAAAACATCAGGGTCTGAAAATACACTTGGATCTCTATTAGCAGCCCCGTAATGCATCATAACTTTTGTATTAGCCGGTATCTTATGACCTTTAATGTCTATATCTTTTGATGTCGCTTTAAAAAGTCCTAATATAGGAGGATCAAATCTTAAACTTTCCAATATAGCCTTATCAATATCAATTTTTTCTTCAACAAAATCTTTCCAGAGATTCTTTTCTGATAAAAGTCGCCAAACAAGGTTTGATATAAGTGAGGTGGTTGTTTCATTTCCAGCAACAAAAATCTGTCTTACCAATTTTACAGATTCGTCATCAGATAAATATTTTGAATCTATTTTGGCATGAGCAATTTTTGATAATAAGACATCTTCTTCACTTGTATTTCTTTTCTTTATTATTAAATCTAAAAGATATTCATCCATAAATTTTAATTCTTTTTCATATTCTAAAGGATCTTCGCTGCACATTTGCGCTATAGAAGCATCAGCCCATTTTTTAAACTTATGAATATCATCTGTTGGAATTCCCAAAATTTCACAAATAGCTATTACTGGAAGAGGAAATGATAAATCATCATGAATATCCCATATATCTTTTTCTTTGACTTTATCAAGTAGATTTTCAGTTACCTCATTCAACCTAGATTCTAAGCTAAGCAAGGATTTCATCAAAAAATCAGGCTGAACAATTCTTCTTATATGATTATGATGCAAACCATCGGATAAAATACCATTAGATTCTATAAAGTTAGGGCCGTTTCCTTGACCTACTAAAAATGTTTCATCATCCAATAATGCAGAGCTTACATCACTGTGCCTTGAAAGAATGCAAAATGGTGGATCGAATAAATCGTAATAATAAACTGGACCCGACGATAAAAGTTTTTTAACTGAAATATTAGGATTTTCCAGTTCTAAAGGACTCATAAGATCAATTTTTTCTATTTCTTTATCCATTTACAAATTATCTACTAAAAATTCTTAAAAAAAAGAGCTACTAAGAATAATAATATAAAGTATTAATTTTCTAGAGAAAGTGATATTTATCAAAAAAAATAGTAGTATTTAAAAATGGAAGTAAAAAAATTACATTTTGTTTCAAGTGAAAATACAGAGGCTAAAAAGGCTAAAAAGTTATTAATAGATGAATATAATGATTTTTCAGCAGCTGAGGCTGATGTAATAATTGCACTCGGCGGAGATGGTTTAATGCTTCAAACTCTTCACGAAAATATTAAACAGTCTAAACCTATCTTTGGCATGAATAGAGGGTCAGTAGGATTCTTGATGAATGATTACAACCAAGAAAACCTTATAGAAAGGGTAAACACTGCTACATTAACAAAAGTACATCCGTTAGAAATGATTGTAAAAACAAAGGATGATAATATTTCTGCAAAGGCTATAAACGAAGTTTCTCTTCTAAGGCAAACTTATCAAGCAGCAAAATTAGGCATTAAAATTGATGGAAAAGATCGATTGGAAGAGCTCATTTGCGATGGTGTTCTTTTAGCTACTCCAGCAGGAAGCACTGCATATAATCTTTCTGCGCATGGCCCTATATTACCTATAAACTCAAATTTGTTAGCTTTAACTCCAATCTCTGCCTTTAGACCAAGGAGATGGAAAGGCGCATTAATCCCGCATAATTCAGAAGTTGAAATTGAAATACTAGAAAATGAAAAAAGACCTGTCAGCGCTGTAGCTGATAATCTTGAAATAAGAAATGTTCTGTCAGTTACTATCACTGAGGATAAAAAAACTGAATTATTTATGCTTTTTGATTCCGAAACAAATTTGGAAGAAAAAATATTAAATGAACAATTTACATATTCTTAATTATCTTAAGTTTTCAATTGGTTCATTAACAAGACCATAACCAGCGTTTTCAGGTATAGTTAAAAAAACACCTCCATCTTTTTTTTCTATTTTTGGCTCAACAGTAACGATTTCTTCTTTTTTGGAGGCTTTAATAGCATCATCTACATTGTTAAATTTAGCTAACTTTTCTAAATTCATTCGAGTTGGAAAAATAATAGTTCTTTTCTCAGAAATACAATCTTCAAGTGCCTGCTTAGGAGATATCCAAATCGAGTCAATGGATTCAGACCCGTCATGAAGCCCCTCGTGACCCTCAGGGGCTTGGGCAATATAAAAACGAGTATCGAATCTTTTAGGCATCATTTCAGGAGTAATCCAATGTGCGTAGGGAATAAGTTCATCGATAGAAAAAAGTAAATTTTCAGATTTAGCAAAATCATACATAGAAGATTCTTTATTATTAAATTTATCGCGCCACTCACTTAGATTAGATAATTCTTCACCCGATACATTTGGATTTCCATCTCCAGAATTAGCAAATAATACACCTGCTTCTTCATAACATTCCCTTATGCCTGCAATACGAAAACCGAGCTCCTCTTCACTAAGCTTTTCTTTTGACATAGAAAAATTCTTTATATTTGCATTAAGATCGTCCTTATCAACCTTTCCTCCTGGAAAAACTAAAGCGCCTGAAGCAAAATCAATTTCATGGTGCCTGACTACCATAAAAACTTCCAAATCTTCTTTTCCATCCCTTAGAATAAGAACAGTAGACGCAGGTATTAATTTATTTGGAGAATTTTTCATAGGATAATGCTATAGCATAATTCACTTAATTAAATGATAATATTTTTTGTTTATAATTATTGGAGTCAAAAATGCTTGAAGGATTAAAAGTGATTGAGATGTCTACATATATCGCTGCTCCTGGTGCTGGCGGTATGTTAAGAGATTGGGGCGCAGAAGTAATTAAAATAGAACCACTAACTGGCTGTCCTATGAGATCATTTTTTGAAGGAACAAAATCAAAAATAGAAATTATTGGAAATCCTATTTTTAGCTTGGATAATAGAGGAAAAAAAGGAATGACAATTAATACAAGTAATGAAAAAGGTGCTGATATTGTTAGAGAATTGATAAAATCCGCTGATATTTTCCTTACAAATGTACGACCAACTTCTTTAGAAAACTCTAAACTTGACCATAAAACACTATTAAAAATCAATCCTAAATTAGTTTATTGTTCACTTTCTGGTTATGGATTAGATGGGGATGAAAGAGATAGGCCAGGATTTGATATTGCTGCTTTTTGGTCTCGGTCAGGTATGGCTCATTTAACTCAAAGAAAAGGCGAAGAACCGTTACCAATAAGAGTAGCAGTCGGTGATCATATAACTTCAATTTCTACCGTAAGCGGTATATTAGCTGCTATATATGAAAGAGAGAAAACAGGAAAAGGTAAAGTGGTTGAAAGTTCGCTTTTAAGAACAGGTATTTACTCTATTGGCACCGATATGGCGCTTCAATTAAGATTTGGAAGAGTTCCATCAACTAAAAAAAGAGATGAGCAAATAAACCCAATAGCTAATTTCTTTAAAACAAAAGACGATAGATGGATATGCCTAAGCCCAAGAGCTGGTGGAAATTGGGAACTCCCTCAAGTCGCTAGAGCTATAGGAAGAGAAGAGTGGCTTGAAGATGAAAGATTTAATTCTCATCACGGAAGAAGAACAAATTCTACTGAATTTGTAAAAGCGATGGATGATGCATTTAGTCAGTATACTTTAGAGGAATGGGGAGAAAGACTTGATAAAGAAGATTTAATTTGGGCACCAGTTCAAAATTTAAGTGAAGTTGCAGATGATAAACAGGCAATAGCTTCTGATGCATTTGTAGAAATCGAAGATCCTGAATGTGATGAAAAATATAGGTCACTCGCTGCACCAGTAAAATTTCATGATAGCGATGATGGGCCAAAAGGCCCTGCTCCAACCTTAGGACAGCACAATAAAGAAATATTAGGAGAAATGGGATTTAGCTTAGAAGAAATAGAAAAAATGACAGAAGAAGGTATTATTGGAAAAAGTTAATTTAATTCTTTTTATCAGGCGAAGAAGATTCTTTTAAAATTAATGAGATACTATCCTCTAGATCTAAAATTTCTTGATTATTTGACCCTAACCTTCTTATGGCGACAGTATTATCTTCCATCTCATTTGTACCTACTACAAATATAAATGGTACTTTATTAACTGAGTGCTCTCTAACTTTATAATTAATCTTCTCATTTCTATCATCTAAAATTGTTCTTATTCCATTTTCTCTGAAAATTGATTCAACTTTCTTCGCATAATCATCTGCCTTAGAGGTAATTGTAGCAATAACTACTTGTACTGGAGATAACCATATTGGAAATCGTCCCTCATAATGTTCAATTAGTATTCCCGTAAATCTTTCCAAGCTCCCAAGAATAGCTCTGTGAAGCATAACTGGGGTATGCTTATCATTATCTTCACCTATATAACTTGCACTTAATCTACCTGGCATATTAAAATCGACCTGCAAGGTACCACATTGCCAAGTTCTTCCTATTGCATCATGAAGATAGAAATCTAATTTTGGCCCATAAAAAGCACCATCGCCCTTATTTTCTTCAAATGGGAGTCCCGTTGCTTTTGCTGCATTTAGTAAAGCAGATTCAGCTTTATCCCATATTTCATCAGATCCAACTCTTTTTTCAGGTCTGTCAGCATACATAATAGAAACTTTATCAAAACCTAATTCTTTATATATTTCCTGTAGCAACTTACAAAAATTAATTGTTTCGCTTTCGATCTGATCTTCAGTACAAAATATATGAGCATCATCTTGAACAAAGTTCCTTACTCTCAATAATCCATGAAGAGCTCCAGAAGGTTCATTTCGATGGCAAGATCCAAACTCCGCCATCCTTAATGGTAAATCTTTGTAGCTTTTTATCCCCTGATTATAAATTTGTATATGAGCGGGACAGTTCATAGGCTTAATCATTAATTCTCTATCATCTATAATGGTTGTATACATGTTCTCAGAATATTTATCCCAATGACCTGACTCTACCCAAAGTTCTTTATCTAAAATTTGAGGAGTTTTAATTTCCTCATACCCTACTTTAGATATTTTTCTTCTTATATAATCTTCTAATTCTTTATAAATTGACCATCCATTTGAGTGCCAGAAAACCATTCCAGGAGCTTCTTCTTGAAAATGAAAAAGATCCATTTCTTTTCCTAATTTTCTATGATCCCTTTTTTCAGCTTCCTCGAGAAGAATTAAATAATTTTTTAACTCTTTTTCACTTGCCCAAGCAGTTCCATAGATTCTTTGAAGCATTTTATTGTCTGACTTTCCTCTCCAGTAGGCTCCTGCTATTTTAGTCAATTTGAAAGCTCTTAAATGCCTCACTGAAGTTACATGCGGCCCCCTACACATATCTATATATTCATCATGATGATAGAGAGCTATTACTTCGCCATCAGGAATATCATTAATAATTTCTATTTTATAAGGTTCATCTCTTTCTTTAAAAGTTTTAATTGCCTTTTCTCTAGTTACAACTTCTCTTACAACAGGATAATCTGTTTGAGCTAATTCTTTCATTCTCTGTTCAATTTCTTCGAGATCTTTTTCACTTAAAGATTCCTCAAGATCAATATCATAATAAAAACCATTATCAATAGTTGGTCCAATGGCCATTTTAACTTTAGGATAAAGTTGTTTTATTGCATGACCGAACAAATGAGCACAAGAATGCCTTATAATTTCTATGCCTTCTTCATCAGAATTAGTTACAATAACAACATCAGAATCTTTTTCTACAATCTCCGAGGCATCAACAAGATCACCATTTAAAAAACCAGCTACAGTAGCTTTTGCTAAACCTTTTCCTATTGAAAGAGCGATCTGGTCAAAATTAACTGGTTCATCAAATTCTTTGTTCGATCCATCTGGTAAAGTTATTTTTGGCATTTAAATATTATTATCTTCTTTTGATGGGACAGGATCATATCCATGTCCGCCCCAAGGGTTACAACGAATTATTCGAAATAATGATAATTTAAAACCTCTAAAGAATCCATAACTTCTAAAAGCTTCTAATGCATAAGTTGAACATGAAGGCTCAAATCTACAAGATTTGCCAATATATGGAGATATTAAGTATTTATACCCTTTAATAAGAAATATAGATATTCGACTTGCAAAACTCATTTTTACTTTCCTAAAAACCTAATTTATATTGCTATAAATTAATTTGAAAAATTATCCACAGAAAAATTTGTTTATCCACAAAAAAACAGTTCAAATAATTGACTGCCGATCAATCATAGAGTTATGATGATTGTGACGATAGAAATGACCAATTATCGTTGGGCGGGTGACAAGCCGCATTGAGGGTTAACTGGTCTTTGACCCATGGCGAAGGTAAGGATAGAAATATTCTGAGAATAACCACCCTAGAGTTAGAAATTTACCTGTAAAGGATAAATCCTAAATCTAGAGAGCGACTTGCCAGTCTTAATCGGGGGCGATTAGGTCATTTAAAAGGGAACTCGATGTGGGTTCCCTTTTTTTCATTTAAATTGAATTAAACAATCTTCAACAGCATCAAAAGTTAGCATTACAGATGCATGTCTACCTTTGTAATCTTTTACTGGCTGAAGAAATTTTAAATCATTCCATTTACCTTGGGGTGGCTTCCCATCATTCTTTAACATTTCTATCATTGTTGTTTTAAGATTAATAAGTTCATCGGAATGACTGCCAATAATATTGCTTGCCATTACTGAGGATGCAGCCTGACCTAGAGAGCATGCTTTAACCTCATGGGAAAAATCTGTTACACAAGAATCCTTAATATTAAGATAAACAGTTACTTTTGATCCACATAACTTACTTACAGCTGTAGATGAAGCGTCAGGATCTTTTAATTTACCCAATCTAGGTATATTTGATGCCAAACTCAATATATTGGTGTTATAAAGGTTATCAATCATTTATTTCTTTTTCCAAGTAGTTTCATTCTCATTATCTTCGAGAATTACCCCCATATCTAAAAGTTCTATTCTAATTTGATCAGATGCTATAAAATCTTTATTTTTCCTGGCCATATTTCGCTTTTCAATTAACTCATTTACAATCTGTTCGTCAAAATCATTAGATTTATTAGAATCCCATTCTTTTGCATTAGATTTTAAAAGGCCTAAAATGTTAGCTGATTTTATAAATTTAGATCTTAATTCTATATTTTCTGGTTCTTTTTTTAAATTCTTAAATAAAGCATGAAGTATTGAAATAGCTTTAGGTGTATTTAAGTCATCAGAAAGGGCTTTAATAAAATCTTCATCAGGATCACAATCTAATAAAATATCATCCTCAAAGTTCTTTAAAAATGAATACATGCTTTGCAATGTTTTCTTGGACTGCATAACAAGATCATCCGACCACTTCAAAGGCTGTCTATAATGGGCGCTAATTAAAGCAAATCTTATTGCTTCTCCTGGATTTTCTTTAATTAGATCTTTAATTAGTAAAATATTATCTAAAGATTTAGACATCTTAGAATTTTTCATTTGAACCATTCCATTATGCAGCCAAAAATTAGCTAGGGTTTTACCATTATTCTTACAGCAAGATTGAGCAGATTCATTTTCATGGTGAGGAAATCTTAAATCCTCACCTCCAGCATGAATATCAATAGTTTCTCCAAAAATTTTTAATATCATAGTTGAGCACTCAAGATGCCATCCCGGTCTTCCCCTGCCCCATGGGCTTTCCCATCCTATCTCATCATCTTTTGAAGGTTTCCATAAAACAAAATCTAAGGGGTTTTTTTTATAAGATTGAACCTCAACTCTTGATCCGGCTATCATATCATTTGGATCTCTTCCTGATAACTCTCCATAATTATCGTAAGAAGTAATATCAAAGAGAACATGATCTTCGGACACATAGGCATTTTCTTTATTTAAAAGGTCTTGGATAAAATCTAACATTTCAGGAATATACATTGTAGCAAAAGGTTCTTTGTCAGGTTCAGCAACATTTAAAGTTGCCATATCTGAATGGTATTGATCCGTTGATCTTTTAGCTATCTCTGAGATATTAAGATTTTGTTCGTTTGCAGCATTTATAATTTTATCATCTATGTCAGTAATATTTCTGGCATAAATAACTTCTTTATAATTCAGTCTTAAAAGTTTCGATAAAATATCAAATATAACTGCAGGCCTGGCATTTCCTATATGGTGCGCAGAATAAACAGTTGGCCCACATACATACATGCTAACTCTATCCTTATCCATAGGTTTAAATAGTTCTTTTTTCTTGCTTTTAGAGTTATATAAATGAATTTCCATTGTAATTAGTCATAAAATAATTGTAATTTCTTATATTAATATCATATAGAATGATATATTAGAAAAACATTCATGGTAAAAGATTTAAATTTATCTTTTATATAAGAGGAAGATTATGGATATGAAAGTTGAAAAAAGTGATTCAATTAAAACCATTAAGAATGAAGAAAATGTAAGTAAGCCTTCAAGAGAAGATGCTATGAAAGCTGTAAAAACTCTAATTTCTTGGGCTGGAGATGATCCTTCAAGAGAAGGTTTAATTGAAACACCTAAAAGAGTTGTAAAAGCGTATGAGGAATTTTTTTCTGGATATGGTCAAGATCCATTAGAGGTTTTAGGTAAGACCTTCTCAGATGTTAAAGGTTATGACGACATAGTTTTTTTACGTGATATAAATATTGAAACACATTGCGAACACCACATGGTGCCTATCTTAGGAAAAGCTCATGTTGCATATTTACCAAACGATAAAGTTGTAGGAATATCTAAGTTAGCTAGAGTAGTTGAGATTTTTGCAAAAAGACTTCAAACTCAAGAAACAATGACGATGCAAATTCTTCACACTATAGATGAAGCTCTGGAGCCTTACGGTACAGCTGTTATGATTGATGCAAAGCATCAATGTATGACAACAAGAGGTATAAATAAACCTAATGTATCTACTGTAACTACAAAATTTTCTGGCTCTTTTGCAAAAGATACTGAATTGAGAGAGCGTTTTATAAAATTGACACAGCAATAGGTTAGTTTTGTCAGAAGATTATCAAAATAATTTTGAGAAAAGAATATCAGTTGAAGAAATTGAAGAAGGGATATCCTTAAGTCCCAAATTCGATGAAAATGGCCTTATACCATGCATAACGACTGATAATGATACTGGTGATGTCTTAATGATGGGGTATATGAACGCAGAATCTTTAACTAAAACCATTGAAAGTGGTGAAGCTTATTATTACAGCAGATCTCAAAAAAAGATTTGGCATAAGGGGTCGGTATCTGGTTTAAAGCAAAATATTGTTGAAATGATGATAGATGATGACCAAGATTGTTTATGGATATCAGTTAAGGTTCAAGGATCAGGCGCTAGCTGTCATGTGGGTTACAAATCTTGCTTCTACAGATCAATACCAATAAAAGGAAAAGTTAATAAGAACTTAAAGTTAAAGAAAGCGGATCAAGAAAAATTATTCGATCCGGAAGAAGTCTATAAAGACCTACCTAATCCCACTAAAATATAATTATTCCGGAAACTTATTAAACGGGAAAGGTTTTTCTTCATCATTTCCTGTAGCAAAAATAAGGCATTCTTTTATATATAGCGATAATCTTCTTGAAAATTCATTTAATTCAGATAGTTGGCCTGAATCAATTACTTTTACAATAAATGATAAAATAGATAATACAACTACAACCCAAAAAGACATCCATGCAAGAATTAAAAAGGCTATACAAAGAATAAAATCTTTAACATAAGAGAATATCTTAAGAGCTATCTGATCATCTGAAGATTTATCCTCAGATACATTATTTACATTAGAAAAATCATTTTCTTGATCTTCTTCGTTAGTATTTTCTTTCTCATCATCGTTCATAATAACAAATCTTTCATAATAAATTTTGTATATCAACTAAAAAGATTTAAAAATCTTTAATTAGTTTTTCAATTTTAAAGTTAACTAATTCTAATCTATCATTTCCAAAATACATATCACTTTTATTTATAAATATAGTTGGAGAACCAAAGCCTCCCCTTTCAATTAAATTACTTGTATTAAATTTCAAATGATCTTTTACTCTTTCAGTACTTATTAGGTCAAAAACTTTATCAGCATCCATTCCTGAAGACAAAATAATATCCTTTAAAACATCATTATTGTTAAGATCCTTATCGAATTCCCAATATGATTGAAAGCATTTCCAGGAATATGGAACAATACAACCTTCTTCAACAGCAACAATTGCAGCTCTCATCATTTTAACTGCCTTAATAGGAAAAATTGAAGGCCAATTAATTTTAATATCGCAAAGCTCTGCCCAATCTTTTAGATCTTTTCTAGAGTACTTAAATTTTATAGGATTTGGATTAGATCTAGTCTCGTATATTTCATTATTAACTTCATTAAAAACTCCCCCAACAAGAATTGGTTTCCAGTCAATTTTAATTTTATTCTTTTCAGCAATTGAATGTATTCTTGAAAAAGCTAAGTATGTCCATGGAGATGAACAGTCGAAGAAAAATTCTAACTTCAACATTAACTTTATTTACCTTTCCAATCAGGTTTTCTCTTTTCTGAAAAGGCTAGAGGCCCCTCAATAAAATCTTCACTTTTAAATAAAGTGCTAACAGAATCATATTTCTGAGACATAGCCTCTTCAATTCCAGAATAATTCAAACCCTCTAAAGCTACTGATTTAGTTGTTCTTATTGAAACAGGAGAACACTCCATAATCATATTGGCCCACTCTTCTGCTCTTTGTAATAACTCATTTTGCGAAACAACATCATTTACAAACCCTAAATCCATACCTTCAGTAGCGCCAACCCTTCTTCCGGTTAACATCATACCCATTGCCCGTTTCAAACCTATCTGTCTTGGCAATCTATGCATTCCTCCTGCTAGAGCAGCCAAACCAACCTTAGGCTCAGGAAGGGCAAAAGTTGCGTTTTCAGACGCTATAATTAAATCACATGCAAGCGCTATTTCAAATCCGCCACCCATAGCTACTCCATTTACAGCAGCTATAATTGGTTTATTTAAATCATATCTAGAGGTAAGACCTGCAAAACCAGAAGACACATTTTCCATTTTTCCTCCTTCAGCCTGGTACCTTAAATCATTCCCTGCAGAAAACGCTCTGTCTCCTTCTCCTGTTACTATTGCGACCCATGCTTCATCATCGCTATGGAAATTATTAAAAATATCATGTAATTCTTTATGTGCAGGAGAATGGAGGGCATTCATTCTTTCTGGCCTATTCAATGTAACTATCCACAAGTGTTCTTTCTTTTCTAATTTTGAAAATTCATAAGTCATTTTTTCTCCTATTCGATTAATTTTAAGTTTTTATTAAAGTTTTTCCAATTATCACAATAATGATCTGCTGAAGCCTTTAAGAACCTTTCTAAGTCCACATCTATTGTCTTAATAACTTTTCCAGGAATTCCTATTACCATTGAATTATCTGGAATTATTTTACCTTCACCAATTAATGTTTTTGAACCAATTAAACAATTTTTGCCAATTTTTGCTCCATTAAGTACAACTGCACCAATACCAATTAGTGAATTATCACCAATCTCACATCCATGTAACATTACTTGGTGACCTACAGTTACATCTCTATGAATAGTTAAAGGGAACCCATAATCGGTATGCAAAACACTTCCATCTTGAATATTGCTGTTTTCACCAATTTCTATTTTTTCACAGTCTCCTCTTAAAGTAGCATTAAACCAAACACTAGAATTATTATGCAACTGGATATCCCCAATAAGATTAGCATCTGGAGCAACCCAAAAATTCCCTTCTTCGGGAAGAATAGGAGTTTTATCATTTAACTGAAATATTGGCATAATATTATATTATAGATCAAAATCTAAAATAGACATTGAAAATGTACAAGAGGCATCATTATCTTCGAAAACAACACCTAAAAACTCTTCTTCATCTTCCCCACTTATAATAGAAACTTCTTTTGAATCTTCTATAGCTCCTCTAGTAGAGATTCTAATTTTTTTTAGTTTAGATATATTTTGAATTTTTTTTTCTAGCTCTTTGGTGTTGTCAATTGGAGAATCAATAGGAACAGTCAACGAGTAAGAAACATCATCTTCATCAATATCATCATCCTTATTCAAATAACCTAATAATTCAGTCCCTATAAAAAAATTCGTAATATTAATTGAATCCGAATTCTTTCTAATAGTTATTTCTTCATTATCAAAAATATCTCTTAAATAGTTCTGAAGTAATAAAATTTCATCATTATTCATTCTTTAAGCCTTTATTATTTTATAACTTTTGCCGGAATTCCCACTGCAGTACAATTATTTGGCAAATCCTTTAAGACAACAGATCCGGCGCCAATTTTTACATTATCACCAACTTTAATATCACCAAGTATAGTTGAATTAGCTGACAATAAAACATTCTTTCCAACTTTCGGGTGTCTTTTTTCATTATCAGAACCAACTCCACCTAAAGTTACCCCATGAAATATTGATGAATTGTCTCCTAGCTCAGCTGTTTCCCCTATAACAATTCCCGTTGCATGATCTACCATAATTCCACAACCAATATTAGAATTTGGATGAATATCTACGCCATATAATTCTGAAACAATTGATTGAATATACAGTGAAAACCCTAACTTATCTCTCCTCCAGAAATTTCCAACTCGATAAGCTTGTAAAGCAATAAAACCCTTATAAAATAAGATAGGCTGGCAATACATCTTGCATGCAGGGTCTTTTAGGAAAGTTGCGTTTATATCTTCTTCAATAGATTTCTTAATTTTTTTATTTGAAACCGCTTCTTTCACATCATTACTAATGTCATTAAATGTAATAAATTCAGAAGATAATTTTTTACTTAAGATACTGCTTAGGCATTCTTCAATATTATTAAAATTTAAAATACTCTCTCTAAAAAAATTATCTAGAATTTTATCATTTTGATTTATTTTGGAAACCTCACTTATAATTTCATTCCATAAGTCTGCGTTATACAATCTTTTATTCATTTATTTCCTATAGAAAATTATTATTATTATAGTATAAACTATTTATTCTTCATTTACTCTATTTTCAACTTATAACTATATTGCTATAAAAATTAAAAGGTTAAATATGAAACAAGACAGAAAAGTTGCAATAATTACTGGCTCTTCTCAGGGCTTAGGTGCGTCTATAGCAAAAAAACTTTCTAAAAGAGAGGTTAATGTTGTTATTAATTTTTCAAGCAATGAAGATCTGGCTATAAAGGCTCAAAAAGAATGCTCTAAAAATGGTATTGAAGCAATCGCTGTAAAGGCTGATGTTTCAAAAGATAAAGATTGTTTAAAATTAGTCAAAAAAACTATAGATCATTTTGGAAGAGTAGATATTTTAGTTAATAATGCCGGAACAACAAAATTTGCAGATCATACAAAGTTAGATCAGTTAAGTGATGAGGATTTTATCAATATTTATAAAGTAAATGTAATAGGCCCCTATCAAATGATTAGGGCTGTTGAACCCTACATGAAAAAAGAGGGGTTTGGATCTATAGTGAATATTTCTTCTATAGCGGGCAAGACCGGGATAGGGTCCTCAATAGCTTATGCGGCATCTAAAGGAGCCTTAAATACTATGACTTTATCTCTTGCAAAAGCTTTAGGGCCAGAAATAAGAGTTAATACTGTATGTCCTGGCTTTATAGGTACTGGTTGGTTTGAAAATAGATTTGGTAAAGAAACTTTTGAAAGAATTAAAAAAGATCAAGAAAATACAACTCCTTTAAAAAAAGCTGGCACTCCTGATGATATAGCAGATAGCGCTGTTTTTTTCTGCCTTGAAGGAGCTCAACATATAACTGGAGAAACACTAATTGCTGATGCTGGAATGCATTTAGCCTTACCAAAAATATAAACAGCATGAAAGAATTACCAAAAATTGCGAATGATGATGGAAAAAAAGTTGTACAACTTCCTTTTACCAAATTTACTTGCATAGGAGCATCTCAACCTCATGATCATCCTCATGTCTTTCTCGAAATGGGCAGTAAACAGGAAATTACATGCCCTTATTGTGGAACAAAATATAAATTTGTTGATGCAATAGATTATTTGTCAGATTTAAAGGATTAAAGAATTTATTTTGGTGCGGACACCCGGACTCGAACCGGGACGGAGATAATCTCCTTCAGATTTTAAGTCTGATGTGTCTACCAATTCCACCATGTCCGCATTCTATTTGTTTAACACCCTCTTATATATTTTATCTATATTTTTTAAGTGATAATCCATATCAAAGATATTATCTATCTCCTTCTGAGATAAAGTGGAAGTAATGAATTTATCTTTTTTTATTAATTCTTCAAAATTTAATTCATCTTTACTATCAAAACTTTCCCATGCTTTCATCGCATTTTTTTGAACTACCTTATAAGACTCTTCTCTGCTTACATCTTTTTGAGTCAACTCTAATAAAAGTCGTTGTGAAAATACCAAACCACCAAATCTATCAAGATTTTTTTGCATTTGATCTGGATAAACTATTAGCTCTTCAATTACATTTGCCATCCTAATTAATGCAAAATCTAGAGTCACTGTAGTATCAGGAGCAATCATTCTTTCAACGCTAGAATGCGAAATATCTCTTTCATGCCATAGAACTACATTCTCCAAAGCTGGGATAACTGATCCTCTTACAATTCTAGATAGTCCACTTAGATTTTCAGTAAGTATTGGATTTCTTTTATGTGGCATTGAAGAGGATCCTTTCTGATTTTTTGAAAAGAATTCAGCAACTTCCATTACTTCAGATCTTTGTAAATGCCTTATTTCTGTTGAGAGTCTATCAATAGAGCTTGCAATTATAGCTAATGTTGAGAAGAAAAATGCATGCCGATCTCTTGGAATAACCTGAGTAGAAACTGGTTCAATATTTAAATTTAACTTCTCAGCAACATATTCTTCTACAAATGGATCTACATTAGCAAAAGTTCCCACAGACCCTGAAATTGCACAACTGCTTATCTCATCAATCGCATTTCTTAATCTTATTTTATTTCTTTGGAATTCTTCAAATGCCTGAAGCATTTTTAAACCAAAAGTTGTTGGTTCAGCATGGATCCCATGACTCCTGCCCATGCATAAGGTTAACTTATGGTCTATCGCTTTTACCTTTAATGCATTTAATAGTTTTTCTAATCCTTCCATAAGTAATTCACCAGATTCTTTTAATTGTAGACTTAAGCATGTATCTAAAACATCAGAAGATGTCATGCCTTGGTGAATGAATCTTGACTCAGGTCCAATATTTTCTGATAAATTAGTTAGGAAAGCTAAAACATCGTGTTTAATTTCTTTTTCTATTTCATTTATTCTATTTATATCAAAACTAGCTTTTTCTTTCACTTTAGCAGATGTTCCTTCGGGAACTATTTTCAATTTCTCCATTGCCTCTAACGCCGCAACTTCGATATCAACCCAGATATTGAATTTATTTTCTTCCTCCCAAATAGAAGTCATCTCTTTTCTAGAATATCTAGGTATCATTTCTTTCCTCTATAAAAATAAAAGTTTTTAAACATCTATTGGGTTGCCGCTATTATTAAGGGATTTTGTAAAAATTTCTATCCCATCTTTTGTCACACCTATTGAATGCTCAAATTGTGCCGATAGACTTCGATCTCTTGTTACTGCAGTCCAGCCATCAGAGAGCATCTTTGTATATTGTTTTCCTGCATTAATCATTGGTTCAACAGTAAAAAACATTCCTTCCCTTATTTCTGAACCTGTTCCAGAAGATCCATAATGAAGGATATTTGGTTCATCATGAAATATTCTTCCTATACCATGACCGCAAAATTCTCTTACTACAGAAAAACTTCTTTCTTCTGCATAATTTTGAATAAAACTACCTAAATCACCCAATAAAAGGCCTGGCTTTATCATGTTTAAAGAAGACATTAAACTTTCATATGTTGTGTTAATTAATTTTCTAGATTTAATTGAAGGTTCACCGGCACAATACATTCTTGAAGAATCTCCATGCCATCCATCTAAAATAAGAGTTACATCAATATTAACTATATCACCTTCATTAAGAACTTTATCTCCAGGTATGCCATGGCAAACAACATGATTAACTGAAGTACAAATTGATTTTTTGAAACCTCTATAGTTTAAAGGGGCAGGTATTGCCTGCTTATCCAAAGTAAATTCATAGGCAAATCGGTCTAAGCTTTCTGTAGTTATTCCTGGCTTAACTTCTTTAACAAATAAATCTAGTAATTCAGCCGCAAGTCTTCCAACCCTTCTCATTCCATTAAAATCTTCTTCCTGATGAATTTTTATTTGGCCTGTAATTCTTCCTGAAGCATATTTCTCATCGATATAGTCCATTAGAAACTTATATATTAAAAATTATGATACTTCTAGTATCTCGTATTGTTAGGATTGTACTTAACTGCTAAAAAAGATCATGACTAATTTAGTTTCAGAAAATGTAGCTATAGTTATTATTGGCGATGAAATCTTATCAGGAAGAACAAGAGATACAAATTTTAATTTTATTTCAAAAAATTTATTAAAATATGGAATTTTAGTTTCAGAATGCAGAATAATTTCTGATAACAAAAATGAAATAATTTCAACAGTAAATGAATTAAGAAAAAAATATAAATATGTCATCACTACTGGAGGAATTGGGCCTACCCATGATGATATAACATCAGAAAGTATAGCTGATGCTTTTGAGGTTGAAATTGAGATTAATAAAGATGCATACAATATTCTAAATAATTACTATAAAAACATCGGTGCAAATTTTAATGAAGTTAGGCAAAGAATGGCAAAGATTCCATCAGGCGCAAAGTTAATTAAAAATCAAATTTCTGCTGCCCCTGGTTTTAAAATAGAAAATGTTTTTGTTCTAGCGGGAGTTCCAAAAATAATGGAATCTATGCTCACTGAAGTAATTCAATATATGGAACCACAAGAAAAAGCTATCAATATAAGGATTAAAGTTATGGCACCAGAAGGTGAAATAGCTAATATTCTTGAAAAAACAATTGAAAATTATTCTGATGTAAAAATTGGCAGTTATCCATTTTTTGAATCTGATAAAATTTTTGGAGTGAATTTAGAACTTAACTCACATAATAATAATTCAATAAATAATGCAATAAATTTTTTAAAAATTCATTTATCTGAAGAATCTATTAATTATAAATAATTAAAATAAATTAAGGAAAAAATGGAAGATAAAAATCTAATCTATGAAGGTAAAGCAAAAAAATTATTTTCCTATAAAGAGGATGATAAGATTATTCAGTATTTTAAGGATGATGCAACAGCCTTTAATAAAAAGAAGCATGAAATCATTTCTGAAAAAGGTATTCTCAATAATTTTATAAGTGAATATATTTTCAAGTACTTAAGTGATAACGGCATTCCCAATCATTTTATAGAAAGAATTAGTGAACGGGAACAACTTGTAAAAAAAGTAAAAATAATACCTATTGAAGTAATTATAAGAAATATAGCTACAGGAACTTTATCAAAAAGACTTGGCATAAAAGAAGGATTAAATTTAGAAAGGCCTTTAATAGAATTTACTCTTAAAAACGATGAATTAGATGACCCTATTGTCTCTGAGGAACACCTCGATATTCTCGGATTCTCAAAAAAAGATGAAATAAAAGAAATGAAAGATCAAAGTCTTAAAATTAACTCTCTTTTATCAGATTTATTTTCAAGCATTAATATAGAGTTGGTAGATTTTAAGATTGAGTTTGGAAGGGTTGAGGAAAACAATAAAACCAACATTATTCTGGCTGACGAGATAAGCCCTGATTCTTGTAGGCTTTGGGATAAGAAATCTTTAGAAAAATTAGATAAAGATAGATTTAGAAAAAATTTAGGCGGATTAATTGATGCTTACAAAGAAGTTGCGACTCGGTTAGGAATAGATTTTCAGAATTAGAATAGTAAATGAAAATAAATGTAAAAATAATGCCAAAATCAGGAGTTTTAGATCCGCAAGGTAAAGCTATAGAAAACTCTTTGAAACAATTAGGCTTTAATAAAACTGGTACAGTCAGACAAGGCAAACTAATAGAGATTGACCTTCAAGAAAAAGAGAAGGACGCTATAAAGATAGTTGATGAGATGTGCCAAAAACTTTTAGTAAATCTCATTATAGAAGATTATGAGATAATCGCTAATAAGGAAGACTAAATGAAAGCGGCTATAATTGTTTTTCCGGGTTCAAATTGTGATAGAGATATTGCCGTATCTTTAAAAAAAATATCAGAAATTGAACCTTTAATGATTTGGCATAAAGAAACGAGTATACCCGATTGTGATATAGTTGTTGTACCTGGTGGTTTTTCATTTGGCGATTATCTAAGATGCGGCTCAATGGCGGCAAATAGTCCAATTATGCTTGATGTAATTAATAAGGCAAAAAAAGGAATGCCAACTATTGGTATATGTAATGGTTTCCAAATATTAACTGAAACAGGACTGTTGCCTGGAACACTTATAAAAAATGATTGTCTTTCATTCTTGTGTAAGACAGTCAGTATAAAAGTGGAAAATAGTAATACGAAATTTTCAAATTTGTATTCAAAAAGTGAGGTAATTGATATTCCAATTGCCCATAATGAAGGGAATTTCTTTGCAGATGATGATACTTTAAATAAAATTAAAGACAATGATCAGATTGTTTTTAAATATTGCAACAATAGTGGAAAAACTGAAAAAGAATTTAACCCGAATGGTTCTATTGAAAATATTGCCGGAATAATAAATAAAGATGGAAATGTTCTTGGTATGATGCCTCATCCCGAAAGAGCTACATGTCAATTATCTCAATTAAATGACGGCGAAAAATTCTTTAACTCTATCGCGGAGTCAATACTTTGACACTAATTACAGAAGATTTAGTTGAAGAACATGGAATTAATAAAGAAGAATATAGTTTCATTCTTAAGTCTTTAAAAAGAGAGCCCTCTATTACTGAACTAGGAATATTCTCAGCGATGTGGTCAGAGCACTGCTCATATAAGTCATCTAAGTTTTGGCTAAAGCAATTACCTACAGAAAATAATAATGTTATTCAAGGGCCTGGAGAGAATGCTGGTGTAATTGATATTGGAGATGGGTACGCTGCCATATTTAAAATGGAAAGTCATAATCATCCTTCATTTATTGAGCCTTATCAAGGAGCTGCTACTGGGGTTGGTGGAATATTAAGAGATGTATTTACAATGGGAGCAAGGCCTGTAGCTCTTTTGAATTCGCTAAGATTTGGAGATACATCACATGAAAAAACCAAACATCTTCTCACAGGTGTTGTTTCAGGAATTGGCGGTTACGGAAATTGTATGGGAATACCAACTGTTGGTGGTGAGGTTGAATTTAATTCATCCTATAATGACAATATTTTAGTTAATGCAATGTGTGTAGGTATCGCTAAAACAGATAAGATCTTTTATTCAAAAGCATCGGGTGTAGGGAATTCAGTTGTATATGTTGGGTCTAAAACTGGAAGAGATGGTATTCACGGCGCCACTATGGCATCTGCAGAATTTGATGAAAATTCTGAAGAAAAAAGACCAACTGTTCAGGTCGGGGACCCATTTTCTGAAAAATTATTACTAGAAGCTTGTTTAGAATTAATGAAGATGGATGTTATCATAGCAATACAAGATATGGGTGCAGCAGGTTTAACTTCTTCAGCTGTCGAAATGGCTGGAAAAGGAGAGCTTGGTATTGAGCTAGACTTAGATAAAGTTCCTTGTAGAGAAAAAAATATGTCCGCATATGAGATTATGCTTTCTGAAAGTCAGGAAAGAATGCTCATGATTATTGAGCCAAAAAAAGAGCATATAGCTAAAGAAGTCTTTGATAAATGGGAGTTAGACTTTTCCGTAATAGGTAAACTAACAAACACAAATAAAATGGTTATAAATCACGAAAGAATGAAAAAAGCTGAAATTGTATTAGATATTCTTGAAAAGGGAGCACCATCTTATAAAAGACCTTATTCAATAAATAAATATTCAGAAGAGAAAATAAATAATGAAAAACTTATAGATAAAGACCCTATCTCAATTCTCAAAGATTTAATAGGATCACCAAATTTATGTAGCAGGAAATGGGTTTGGGAACAATACGATCACATGGTGATGACTGATACCATATTAATACCTGGCGGAGATTCAGCGATAATAAGAGTTCATGGAACAAATAAAGGGCTGTCAATAACTTCGGATTCTACACCAAGATATTGCCTCTCTGATCCTATTGAAGGCGGAAAACAAGCTGTTGCAGAAGCATGGAGAAACCTTATTGCGGTTGGATCAAGACCTATAGCAATTACGGATTGCATGAATTTTGGTAATCCTGAAAAGGAAGAAATAATGGGTCAATTTGCGGGGGTTGTTAAGGGAATGATTATGTCCTGTAATGAATTAGATTTTCCTGTAGTGTCTGGAAATGTATCTCTTTACAATGAAACAAATGGTAAAGGAATTAACCCTACTCCAGTAATAGGCGGGGTAGGAGTTATAAATAACCTTGATATCTTTGCTGATCATAATTTTAAAAGAAAAGATGATATTATCATAATAATTGGCAAGACAGATGGTCATTTATCTCAGTCTATATATGCAACAGAATTATTAAATATTAATACTGGATTGCCGCCAAAAGTTAACCTTGCTGAAGAAAAGAAGAATGGCTTAACAATAAAGTCTTTAATAGAAAGTTCTTTAGTTGATACTTCTCACGATGTTTCAGACGGAGGAATCCTCATAGCTTTAACGGAAATGGCTATTAAAAATAATATTGGTTTTGAAATTGAAACCGATAAGAGTAATTCTCATAGGTTTTTGTTTGGAGAAGATCAAGGAAGATATATAGTATCAATAAAAGAGAAGAACTTAATAAAAGTTAAGAAAATATTAGAAGAAAATAATGTAATATATACTATAGCCGGAGTTACAATTGATAAAATCATAAAAGTGAACGAAGAAAAAATACATATAGACATGATTAAAGAAATTTATGAAAATTGGTTTACAAGATATTTATCTGAATAGAAATATGACAATTAAAAAAGAAGAACTTGAAACTATGATTATTCAGGCTTTTCCTGAAGCAAAAGTCGAAATTATAGATCTTGCTGGAGATGATAATCACTATTCTTTGATAATTACTTCAAATAGATTCTCCGGTATTTCTAGAATTGATCAACATAAAATGGTATATGAAGCATTAGATGGAAAAATGGGTAACGAATTACACGCCTTAACAATAAAAACATTAGTCAATTAGATATGATGGATAAAAATATAAAAGAAGAAATAGTAGAGAAAGTATCTCAAGATGATCTTCATTTATTTATGAAAGGAACACCCCTTTTCCCTGAATGTGGTTTTTCAAATACAGTAGTTCAAATTTTGACATATCTTGAAGCGCCATTTTCTTCAACAAATGTTCTAGAGAATGAAGATATTAGAGAGGGAATTAAGGAATACTCTAATTGGCCAACAATTCCTCAACTTTACTTTAAGGGTGAATTTATTGGAGGCTGTGACATTATTAAAGAGATGTTTGAAAGTGGCGAATTAAAAGAAGAACTAAAAGATGTAATTATTTAAAGTTAGTTTCTTGAATAAAACTCAACAACTAGATTAGGCTCCATCTGAACAGGGTAAGGTACTTCATCGAGAGTTGGAATTCTAGTTAGTTTTGCTGTTAATTTTTTTTGGTCACATTCAATATAATCAGGTACATCTCTCTCTGAGGAATCCTGACCATTTAATACTAGCTCTAAACTTTTAGATTTGTCTTTAATCTCTACTATATCGCCAGTTTTTAATCTATATGATGGAATATTGACCCTACTTCCATTGACCTTAACATGGCCATGACTAATAAATTGTCTTGCAGAAAAAACTGTGGGAACAAATTTTGCCCTATAGATAAGCGCATCTAGCCTTCTCTCTAAAAGGCCAATAATATTTTCTGATGTATCGCCTTGAATTCTAACAGCTTCTTTAAAAATATTCTTAAATTGCCTCTCATTTATGTTTCCATAATAACCTTTAAGCTTTTGTTTAGCGCGCATTTGCAAACCAAAATCAGATAGTTTGGATCTTCTCATTTGGCCGTGTTGGCCAGGCCCATAAGACCTAAGATTTACCGGGCTTTTAGGTCTTCCCCAAATATTTTCGCCCATTCTACGATCAATCTTATATTTTGCTCTTATTCTTTTTGTCATCCATAAACCTAATTAAAATAACTACACGGCTTAGTACATTTCTTATTTAAATAAGTCAATTTGTTTGTTCTTTGTTTTTTGTTTGACCGTCAGCTATAAATTTAGTTTTCTCTAGTATTTTTTTATCTTTATACCCATTTGGCCACCTTAAAAGAGCTGTAATAATTCCTCTTAATGTTTGCACATCTTGATTGGTTAGTTCTGTTCTAGAAAAAATATTTCTTATATTAATCATCATTGTTGATTTTTTTTCTTCTGGCCTCAAAAAACCCGATACATCAAGAGCTCTTTCTAAGTGATCAAAAAAACCTATAATTTCACCTTTTTTAGCAGGCATTGAATCACTAACAAACATTTCATTCTTATTATAATTTTTAATACTTCTATTTATTTCTGAGGCTATAATAACAACCGCTTGCGCTAAATTTAAAGATGAAAACTTAGAGTTTGTGGGAATTTGAATTATTGTATCCGCATATGAGATATGTTCGTTAGTAAGGCCTGATTTTTCACGGCCAAATAAAATACCAATATTAGATTTGTTATTTAAATTATTGATAATATTAATTAATCCTTCTGGACCGTAAGAAGGTTTTATCATATCTCTTTTTCTAACCGTGCAAGCAAAAACATAAGAAATTTCTGACAAGGCATCCTCTAAATTATTAAATATCTTAGCTTTATTCAAAATCTTATCTGCGCCAGCAGAGGCCTTTAAGGATCTTAATGAAAGATGATTCTGTTTTGGTGAAACAAGGTATAAATTATTAAGGTTAAAATTTAACATCGCTCTTGCGGTAGTTCCAATATTTTCAGATAGTTGCGGTTCTACTAAAATAATTTTTATTTTGCTTATATCAATTTTTTGCATTTTCTATGTTATCCCTATATATACCTAACATAATGTTGAAATATATGCTCCATATGATATTCAATATATGAGGGAATCAAATTGGTATATTTATGTCTAAAATTAAAGTAAATAATCCTGTCATTGAAATAGATGGGGATGAGATGACAAGAATCATCTGGGGGCTAATCAAAAATAAGCTTATTTTGCCATATTTAGATATTGATCTACATTATTATGATCTAGGTGTTGAATATCGCGACAAAACAAATGACCAGGTAACAATTGATGCCGCTGAAGCAATTCAAAAATATGGAGTTGGTGTAAAATGCGCGACAATAACTCCTGATGAAGAAAGAGTTGAAGAGTTTAACCTTAAAGAAATGTGGAAATCCCCTAATGGCACTATAAGAAATATTCTTGGTGGAACAGTTTTTAGAGAACCTATCATATGTCAAAATATTCCAAGGCTTGTTCCTGGATGGACTCAGCCAATTGTCATTGGGAGACATGCATTTGGAGATCAATACAGAGCAACAGACTTTCTTGTGCCTGGAAAAGGTAAATTATCTATGAAATGGACCTCGGAAGACGGTTCAGAAGAAATTGAAGAGGATATTTATAACTTTGAAACAAGCGGAATTGCCATGGGAATGTACAATCATGATGAATCTATTAAAGATTTTGCAAGAGCATGTTTTAATTATGGGATTAATAGAGGTTGGCCGGTTTATCTATCAACGAAAAACACTATTCTAAAAAAATACGATGGAAGATTTAAAGATCTTTTCCAAGAAATATATGAAAATGAGTACAAAGATAAACTTGAATATGAGCATAGATTAATTGATGATATGGTGGCTTGCGCTTTAAAGTGGTCTGGCGCATTTATTTGGGCCTGTAAGAACTATGATGGTGATGTACAATCAGATACAGTTGCGCAAGGATTTGGTTCTTTAGGTTTAATGTCTAGTGCCCTAATGACACCTGATGGAAATACTGTAGAAGCTGAAGCTGCTCATGGAACAGTTACAAGGCATTACCGACTTCACCAAAACGGCGAAGAAACATCAACAAACTCAATAGCTTCTATATTTGCTTGGACTAGAGGTTTAGCTCATAGAGCTAAACTTGATAGTAATGATGAATTAAGAAAATTTTCTGAAACACTTGAAAAAGTTTGCATTAGAACTGTTGAAAAGGGTCACATGACAAAAGATCTAGCTTTACTAGTTGGTCCGCAACAGGCCTGGCTAAACACACAAAACTTTATTGATAAAATTGATGAAAATTTACAAAAAAAGATGTCTTAACTTTTTTTACTGATCTCTTCTTTTAGAGCATCAAATACTTCATCAGACTTATTTATGTTATTGGCACCTGCAAGAGCCATATCACTCCTACCTCCTCCGCCTTTTCCATCCATTATCTTAGCTGACATTTTAATTAGTTCAACAGCATCAAATTCATCAGAAATATCATTTGTAACTCCTATAGCTATAGATGACTTTTCATCATTGTCTGAAATTATACAGCTAACACCAGTTCCTAAATCCTTTTTACACTCATCAGTAAGAAACCTTAAATCTTTAGCTTCTAAATTTTTTACAACATCAAAGTAAAATTTAATGTTGCCAAATTCAATAACTTCTCCATTTAAGACATCTTTTGAAATATTTATATTTTTTGATTTTGAATCTTTTTTATTTTTTTCTATTTTTGTTTTATCAGATATTTTTTCTAAAAATGAAAGGTTTGATTTAGCAAGTTGCCCAGTCATTGCCTCAACCCTCCTCACTCCTGATGCAACTGAATTTTGAGAAGTTATTTTAAATTCCACTATTTCCTTCAAGTAATCGACATGTGTTCCGCCACATAATTCTTTTGAGAAAAAATCATCCCCCATAGATAAAACTCTTACCTCATCAGTATACTTTTCTCCAAACAATGCTAAAGCACCTTCCTTTAGCGCACTATCATAAGGTAATATTTTTACATCTACTTTAGAATTATTCCCAATCATCTGATTTATAGTCGATTCAACCTCAGCAATTTCTTTATCCTCAAGCGCTTTTTGATGACTAAAATCAAATCTCAATTTTTCTGCTGAAACTTTAGACCCTTTTTGAGTGACATGCTCTCCTAAAACTCTTCTAAGAGTTTCATGTAAAAGATGAGTTGCAGAATGATTTGCAGTAATTTTTTTTCTATAGCCAATATCAACCTTCAAACTAAGTAAATCTTCTATCGAAATATTTCCCTTTTTTAGCTTTCCTATATGTGCGTGAAAATTATTAATTTTCTTTTTAGTATCGGTAACTTCAAATTCAACTTTATCAGAAATAATTTTTCCTATATCACCCAATTGACCTCCACTTTCAGCATAAAAAGGTGTTTGGTTAAGGAATAATATAGCTTCATCACCTTCCTTAATATTATTTGTTAGTTTGCTGTCTTTAATGATTGCCGTTACTTTTCCCATTGATTCATAGTTTGTATATCCAAGAAATTCAGTTGGAGAGCTTATATCAGATACCTCAAACCATGCCTCGTCTGTCTTTTTGTCGCCAGAACCAACCCATGATCTTTTAGCTTCCTCTTTTTGCTTTTTCATTGCTGAATTAAAACTATCTTTATCAAGTTTAAGATTCTTGTCTCTTAATAAATCTTCAGTTAAATCTAATGGGAATCCATAAGTATCATAAAGCTTAAAGGCGGATCTCCCATCAAACTTATCTCCTGATTTCAATTTTTTTGTTTCTTCATCTAAAATTTTAAGACCCTTAGATAGAGTAGATAAGAATCTTTCTTCCTCATGAAATAAAGTTATATCAATTAATTTTTCTGCTCTAATTAATTCTGGATATTGATCCCTCATTAAATCAATAACAAATTTTGATAATTTAAATAATATTGGTTCCTTTATTTGAAGAAGATGACTGTGTCTCATGGCTCTTCGCATAATTCTTCTTAAGACATAACCTCTTCCCTCATTAGAAGGAAGAACTCCGTCAGCAATTAAAAAAGAAATTGATCTTAAGTGATCAGCAATAACTCTAAAATTTGCAATATTATCAGGCGTACTTTTAATATTAATTTTATCTTCGATATTGCTAATAAGCGAAATAAATAAATCAGTTTCAAAATTATTGATTTTTCCTTGAAGAACTGTTGATATTCTTTCTAATCCCATACCGGTATCTATAGAAGGCTTTGGTAAAAGCACTCTTTCAGAATTAGATTTCTGTAAAAACTGCATAAAAACTAAATTCCATATTTCAACAAATCTATCGCCATCTTCATTTTTTGATCCGGGAGGACCTCCTTCTACAGAATCACCATGATCAAAGAATATTTCTGAACAAGGTCCGCAAGGCCCTTCATCTCCCATTGACCAAAAATTATCATCAGTAGATATTTTTATAATTTTATCATCAGATAAACCTGATACTTTTTTCCATATATTAATAGCCTCAGTATCTTCATTAAAAACCGTAACAAGTAATTTTTTTTCCGGAAGGTTAAATTCTTTTGTTAAAAGATTCCAAGCCAGCTCAATAGCGTCTTCTTTAAAATAATCACCGAACGAAAAATTTCCTAACATCTCAAAAAAGGTTAGATGTCTGGCTGTGTGGCCAACATTATCTAAATCATTGTGTTTACCACCTGCCCTAACGCACTTTTGAGAACTTACTGCTTTTAAAGAATTAGGTGTTTCAGTTCCTGAAAAATAATTCTTAAAAGGAACCATACCTGCATTTACAAACATTAATGTAGGATCATTAATAGGCACAAGAGGACTTGAAGGAATAACCTCGTGATCATTATTTTCAAAAAAACTTATAAAATTTGATCTTATATCAGATAAATCTTCCATTGTGTCTTAATAGCAGACAATCACTAATTGGCACAATAATTACTACCCTATAAAGAAAAAATTATTTCGTTACAGCAGATTCTGTTTCATTTTCTTCAGTTTCTTCTACAACAGGCGTATCTGGGGTTATCTGACTATCTTTAATAAGCCCTGCACTTTCGCGTATGGAAAATTCAATTTGATTCGATATATCTGGATTTTCTTCCAAAAATACTTTGGCATTTTCTCGTCCTTGGCCCATTCTTTCGCCCTCATATGAATACCATGTGCCTGATTTCTCAACAATACCAGCCTCAACACCTAGATCTATAATCTCACCTCTTTTTGATATTCCTTTGCCATACATTATATCAAACTCAATAGTTCTAAATGGAGGAGCAACTTTATTCTTAACTACCTTAACTCTTGTTTGATTGCCAATAATTTGCTCTCTATCTTTAATTGCCCCTATTCTTCTGATATCAACTCTTACTGAAGAATAAAACTTGAGAGCATTGCCGCCTGTCGTTGTTTCTGGGCTTCCAAACATAACTCCAATTTTCATCCTTATTTGGTTAATGAATATTATCATGGTATTAGACTTTGAAATTGATCCCGTAAGCTTTCTCAGGGCTTGACTCATTAATCTAGCCTGTAAACCAGGTAAACTATCCCCCATATCTCCATCTAATTCAGCCTTAGGAGTTAGAGCCGCTACCGAATCAATAACAATAACATCAACAGCAGCAGAACGAACTAATGTATCTGCTATTTCAAGCGCTTGCTCGCCATGATCCGGCTGAGAAATAAGCAATTCCTCAATATTAACACCTAAATTTTTTGCATACGCAGGATCGAGAGCATGTTCAGCATCTATAAAAGCGCAAACACCTCCCTGTTTTTGAGCCTCAGCCAAAACATGTAATGCTAGCGTTGTTTTTCCAGAGCTTTCTGGGCCATAAATTTCAACTACCCTTCCTTTAGGAAAGCCCCCTATCCCTAATCCAATATCAAGTCCTAGCGATCCGCTCGATATAGAAGATATTTCAGCAATAGCGTCTTCTGATCCTAACTTCATGATAGACCCTTTGCCAAACTGCTTTTCAATTTGACTTAATGCGGCATCTAATGATTTTGATTTATCCATATCTTTGTTTTCAACAACTTTTAGTGATTTACTCATTCTTCTACTCCATTACTTAACTGGTCAACTAGTTATTTGTACTACTTTTGTTCTAATTTTGCAATAAAAATAAGTAATTGAAAATAATAGATAAATATATATATGTTCTTGTTATGATCTAGGTAAAGAGTTATTTATAGCGTATAAAGACCGAATCGATAATCAAATATTATTCATCTCTATATACTTTTTCTTTACGCTCATGAAGCTCTTGTGCATCAATAGAGAATGTAGCAATTGGCCTAGCTATTAATCTTTTAAGGCTAATTTCTTCACCCGTTTCCTCACAATACCCGTAAGAGCCATCCTCTATTCTTGATAAAGCTTCATCAATCTTTCCAACTAACTTTCTCTGTCTGTCTCGAGATCTTAACTCAAGCGATCTATCGGTTTCAGATGATGCTCTATCAGCTAAATCAGAGAAATTATTAGCTTCATATTGGAGATTGCTTAGGGTTTCCTTAGTTTCATTAATAATTTCTTTGCGCCAGTCATTAAGTTTTCTTCTAAAAAATTCTTTCTGTTTGGCGTTCATAAATGGTTCTTTATCTGAAGGTGTATAATTTTTTGGTAAACGTGTAGCCATTTTTGTCTCTTTATGAAGGAGGTATTTAAAACATAATTCAGAAAATCGCAATAGTTTTAGAAATAAAAATAAACTTTATTGAAATTTATTACTTTGATAAGTAAGTTGTCTAAGTATTTTAAAATAAGCAAAAGGTGAAATATGAAGTTCGAAGGTACAAAGGATTATATTGCAACTGAAGATTTAAGAATTGCAGTTAATGCGTCTATTAGTCTAGAAAGACCATTGTTAGTTAAAGGAGAGCCTGGAACAGGCAAAACAGTATTGGCAGAGGAGATAGCTAAGGCTTTAGATATGCCAATTATTACTTGGCATATAAAATCAACTACAAAAGCACAACAAGGTTTATATGAATATGATGCAATTACTCGATTAAGAGATTCACAGTTAGGTGATGAAAGAGTTAAAGATGTTAAAAATTATATAAAAAGAGGAAAATTATGGGAAGCCTTTGAAGCAGATGAGCGACCAATATTGCTTATTGATGAGATTGATAAAGCAGACATCGAATTTCCGAATGATTTACTCCAAGAATTAGATAGAATGGAATTTTATGTCTATGAAACAGGAGAGACAATAGCTGCCGAAAAGCGTCCTGTAGTGATCATTACTTCAAACAATGAAAAAGAGCTTCCTGATGCTTTTTTAAGAAGATGCTTCTTCCATTATATTAGTTTCCCGGATAATGAAACTATGCAAAAAATTGTTGATGTCCATCACCCAGATATAAAATCAAAATTAGTATCTGAATCACTGAGGGTATTTTATGAACTTAGAGAAATTCCTGGACTAAAGAAAAAACCATCTACATCTGAGCTTCTTGATTGGTTAAAGTTATTAATGAATGAAGATATAACACCAGAAATGTTGAGAGAAAATAATTCAAATAATATTATTCCCCCACTACATGGAGCCTTACTAAAGAACGAGCAAGATGTTCATCTTTTTGAAAGGTTAGCTTTCTTAGCAAGAAGGGAGAATAACCAAAATTAAAGATGTTTATTAATTTTTTTCAGGAACTTAAGCAAGCAGAAATTCCTGTAACTTTGCGGGAATACTTAACCTTAATTGAGGCATTAAAAGCAGATATTCCTCAAAGGAAAATTGAAGATTTCTATTATTTGTCTAGATCAACATTAATTAAAGACGAAAGAAACCTTGATAAGTTTGATAGAGTCTTTGGTCAAGTATTTAAGGGATTAGAAAATACCGAAGGCACTGAAGTTGCCGAAATTCCTGAAGAATGGTTAAAATCTTTAAATGAAAAATTCCTTACTGAAGAAGAAAAGAAACAAATTGAATCAATGGGCGGTTGGGAAAAACTAATGGAAGAATTAAAAAAGCGCCTTGAAGAACAAGAAAAAAGGCATGAAGGCGGTTCAAAATGGATTGGAACAGCAGGTACTTCACCTTACGGAGCTGATGGCTATAACCCAGAAGGCATAAGAATTGGGCAAAAAAATAATAAGAATTTTAAAGCTGTTAAGGTTTGGGATAAAAGAGAATTTAAAAACCTCGATGATGATGTTGAAATTGGAATAAGAAACATAAAACTTGCATTACGTAGATTAAGGAAATTCGCAAGAGAAGGTGCGGCTGATACACTTGATTTACCCGGAACAATAAAAAATACTGCTGATAAGGGTTATCTAGATATTTCTCTAGTTCCAGAAAGAAGGAATAAAGTTAAAGTGCTTTTATTTTTCGATATAGGCGGTTCAATGGATCCACATGTAAAACTAT